>Ga0210041_1001113_pt1 | contig 27004 bp, 19 predicted proteins | sample CryGeymeta201503_FD_183973 | JGI IMG/M metagenome (GOLD analysis project Ga0210041, IMG submission 183973) | Groundwater microbial communities from Crystal Geyser aquifers in Utah, USA - Crystal Geyser metaG 2015-03 (SPAdes) (version 2) | ecosystem: Environmental > Aquatic > Deep subsurface >... | reverse complement strand
GAATTAACATTCCGAGGCAAAACCCCAAAAACTCCCCCTTTTGCCAAAAATAGTGGCGAAAAACTACGAAAATTCGTCCAATGGCTGAAGCACTGCTTCAGGGGGGATTTCACCACGGAATCCATCGGAGTTCGGTACTAATAAAACTTTAGAAATTGATTTCACCACGAAAAAACGATTTTTCTCAAAAAAATCAAAATATTTCAATTCAAATAAAGAGTAAAAACTGATTTCAACATAATTAGCATTAGAAAAATCATAAAGGGTTAAACAATTTAATAGCCTATCAAAAACAAACTCTAAAATTTACGCTACTTAACTTTATTTTATAGATATCAAAAGATTTACTACTTTAACCAAAGTAAAAAAACACTCTAATCTCTAATGCTCTCTAAATATGAAATACAATACAATACAATTGCATTAATGGTGTTAAAGCTACTCTTACCACTAGGAGTTAAAGGGCAATTTTCAGAATGTGCTACAATAGATTTAGCTTTATTAAAGGGTAAATCTTCGGCTAATGAAACCCTAAGTACACAATTAAGTATTCCAAGAAGCACTACTTTTGGAAAATTTCCAAATAATGGTAATATTAATGCATTAGTCGTGTTTATCAAATTTAAAGATAAGAATTATGAAGACTTGCGTACTTTTGATGGGTATAAAACTCTAGGTGAGCCAACCTTTACAAATACAGGGTTAAACTATTCAAATGATACGCTTATTGGTAGAAAAACATCTTTATATCGAGACAGTTGGCAGGTTGGAGGACAACAATCATGGACTGATGATCCAATAACGGAATGGCCTAGAAATTTGCCAATGATTAATGATAGAAAACAGCAATTGCCAAATTGGGCAAACACATTCTTAGATGATTTTGAGTCTTCAAATACTACAGCTGGTTCAATGACTGATATTTTATTTAGAGCTTCAAATGGTCAATTAAACTTAAGAACCTGAGTTCGGGATAAGGATTATTACAATAATTTTAAGTAAAACCTAGAATTAACAATGAAGAACCGTATTTGTCTTCATAGTGTTATCTCGATTTTAAGCCCAAATTAGGCGGAGATTCTGGGTCAAGCCCAGAATGACGAAATTTATTTTTACCTGTTTGTATTTTAATTTCTTAACCCGAACTCAAATTAATAGGCATATCCGACGATGTAATAACCTGAGTTCGGGATAAGGGTATTAACTAATTTTTTTTAGTAAATTATTGTTAATAAACAAAATAGCGACATGAAAAAGCGTTATATTTAGGTAACTTAAATCTATAAATAACAGCATTTTCCATGTCACAAGATCAAATTATCGAAATTTTCATTAAAATTGATGACTTTTGTAAGGCTCAAGCTCATTTTGTTTCATCAATCAAGCCTATTAAAGCTGGCGTAGGTACCACTCGCAATCGAAAAGCAGGTTTATGTCCTAGTGAAATTATGACCATTCAAGTAGCTTTTCAGCTGAGTAGATATCGTGATTTTAAAGCCTTTTATACACGATATGTTGGTGTTCATTTAACCCATTTATTTCCTGGCTTAGTCTCATATAACCGATTTGGAGAACTTGCTAATCGTTGCGGATTGCTGTATTTATTATACTTAGAATTGGGCTGCAAAGGAGAATGTACGGGTATTAATTTCATTGATTCTACTGTAGTTAGAGTCTGTCATACTAAGCGTATTCCACGCCATAAAACGTTCAACGGATTAGCAGAACGCTCCAAATCAACTATGGGCTGGTTCTATGGGTTCAAACTACATTTAATCATTAACGACAAAGGTGAATTACTTTCCTTTTATTTGACAAAAGGCAATGTAGATGACCGAGACCTTACCGTTATTACGAACATGACTAAGGAGCTGTTTGGCAGGTTGATTGGCGATAAAGGATATATCTCTAAAGCATTGAGTGACATCCTGTTTGGACATGGAATTCAACTTATCACACAAGTTCGTAAGAATATGAAAACCAAAGCGTTAAGTAACGAAGAAAAACTACTACTTCGAAAACGAAGTGTCATTGAAACCGTTAATGATGAACTCAAAAACGTGTGTCAGCTTGAACATACTAGACACCGAAGTGTGAACGGATTTCTGCTAAATATTATGGCATCATTAGTTGCCTATTCGTTTTTACCCAAAAAACCTAGTATTAAAGTCGATATCGAAGAAACTAGAACAGAATTTATCACTGATAATAGCCAATTATTTCTTGCGGCTTAACCCGAACTCAGGTTAATACGTTTTTTGAAAAAATGATAATCCATGTTTAGAATTTATAAACTAAAGCTCAATTAAGCTAATATTCAAAGGCAAGCTTGAAGTGACTATCGGTTTCTCTAAATGCTTAATTATATTATTTCACATATAGCATCTTGAAGATTTATCAAAACCACTAGGCTAATTCTTAATCAGATCTAGTTTTATATCAAATAAATAAAACTCAGCTTCTTTTTTAAAGAACGGCTTTAATCTTCTCAGCTTGAAAATAACCAAGACTTTTTGCTAAACTCATGGCATCTAATCCAATTTCTTGTAGCAATTCTTTTGGTTCTCCATGTTCAATAAGTCTGTCTGGAATTCCCTTAATTTTAACGGGAATTGGATTGTCTAATCCGCAAACATATTCAGCAATTGCACTTCCAAATCCGCCTAAAACGGTTCCGTCTTCAACCGTGATAATTTTTTTATAGTTTTGAACGGCTTGATTTACTAATTCTTCATCAAATGGTTTGGCAAAACGCATATCATAATGACCAACTTCAATTCCTTGTTCATGCAATAACTGAACTGCTTTTGCGACTTCATTCCCAATAGTGCCATAAGAGAGGAAAAGAACTTCATCACCTTCGTTTAAAATTCTTCCTTTACCTATTTCAACTTTATTGAACTCTTTGGTGGTAATAAAATTTTGTACAGATCCCCGAGGGTAACGAATGGCAAAACTTCCTTCCTCGTAAATAGATGCGGTATACATTAAATCACGAAGTTCAACTTCATTCATTGGCGCTGAAAGAACAATATGAGGAATTCCTCTTAAATAGGAAATATCATAACAACCATGATGAGTTGGTCCATCGGCGCCTACTAGACCTGCTCTATCCATACAGAAAACAACGGGAAGTTTTTGAATAGCACAATCATGAACAACTTGATCGAATCCTCTTTGTAAAAAAGTTGAATAAATGGCGACGAATGGTTTAATTCCACGAGTTGCTAAACCTGCAGCAAAAGTCACTGCATGTTGCTCTGCAATACCGACATCAAAAGTGCGATTTGGCATTTGTTGCATCATTTTTAAAAGACCAGTTCCACTTGGCATGGCGGCTGTAATTCCAACAATTCGCTCATCTTTTTCTGCGAGTTCAATAATAGCATCGCCAAAAACATCTTGATATTTGGGAAGTGATTTAGTTGTTGATTTTTTAACTAAAGATTCGCCAGTTATTTTATCAAATGGAGAACTTTGTGCGTGCCATTTTAAGGGATCTTTTTCAGCGGGGGCAAAACCTTTTCCTTTAATAGTTACAATGTGCAATAATTTTGGGCCAGGAATTTTTTTGATGTCGTTTAATGTCTTAACAAGCTGTTCAACATTGTGACCATCGATAGGCCCGTAGTATTTGAGGCCAAAGGCTTTAAAAAGACTTCCAGGTGTTAATGCAGAAACCAATGAGCGTTCGAGTCTTGCTGCCAATTTGCGCATTTTATCACCTGCCGATTTAAAATGGCCTAAAGCATCATATAGCTCATTCCGAAGTTTTACAAAGGTTTGACTTGCTGTAATTTCAACTAAATATTCATTTAATGCGCCAACATTTGGGTCAATAGACATATTGTTATCGTTTAAAACAACAATCATATCAGATTTAAGTGTGCCTGCATTATTTAGACCTTCGAATGCCAAACCTGCAGTCATGGAGCCATCTCCAATCACTGCGACAATTTGTTCATCTGTTTTTCTTAAATCTCTGCCTTTCGCCATTCCAACTGCGGCAGAAATAGATGTACTTGAGTGACCAACACCAAATGCATCGTATTCGCTTTCGCTACGTTTTGGAAATCCAGAAATTCCTTTATATTTCCGATTGGTGTGAAATATCTCTCTTCTTCCAGTTAAAATTTTATGCCCATAGGCTTGGTGTCCAACATCCCAAATAATTTGGTCTTTTGGCGCGTCGAAGACATAATGTAATGCGGTTGTTAATTCTACTACCCCTAAACTTGCCCCGAAATGTCCACCATGAACGGCAACTGTATCAATTATATAATCTCTAAGTTCGTTGCAAACTTTTTCTAATTGATCAAAAGGAACTTTTTTTAAATCGGCAGGCGAGTTAATATTTGCAAGCAGTTTTCCTGGAACAGGTTCTGGTAAAAACATAATTAATCGGGTTGGTTCACTTTTTCGATGCGGAGTTTTACACTTTCGAGATAGGCTGCACATTGTTTTGAAAGAGTTACGCCTTCTTCATAAAGAGAAACGGAAGTTTCAAGATCCAATTGTTCATCTTCCATTTGTTCTACAATGTGTTGAAGACGTTTTAACGCTTCTTCGAAAGGAATTTTTTCCGTTTGTGACATATTCTCTCAATTTAAGGTTTTATTTCTTTTTTTTCTGCTTCAAATTGTTGCAAGAAGATATCGAGTTCAGCGCCACTTAAAAACGAAATTTTACCTGAATCTTTATACTGTTGATAAAAAATGGACATTAATGCTACCGTTGGAACAGCTATTATCAAACCGAGAAAACCGAACATAAATCCAAATATCAATAAAGACATCATTACTAAAAGTGGGTGAAGACCAACATGTTTGCCAACAACTCGAGGTACAATGAATCCGGTTTCTAGAATTTGTTCAACACCAAAAACCAAATAGATATAAGGCAAAAACTCAAACCATGGGTTGCCTACAGAAACACCAACAATAGTGGAAACGGTAACGGCCATCCAAAGACCGAAAGTTGGAATGAAATTCGTTAAACCTGCAAAGATTCCAAGAACTAGTCCATAAGGAACGCCAAAAATGGTAAAACCTATGCTTAAATTAATCATTGAAATAATGACAACTGTAAACTGACCTCGCAAATAACCACCAATAATTCTACCTAATTCTCGAGTATAATCATCTGGTGCATCTTTAGGAATAATAAGTTCTTTTACAAACGCTCCAATTTTTTCGTAATCACGAATCATGAAAAAGAGTAAAAATGGTAAAAGTATGATGAAGAATATGATGTAAAAAATAATATTGGTAGTTCTGCCCAATGCCTTTGAAGATGCACCCGTTAAATTATTGTAAAGCATGCTATTAATTTCCTGAATCTGATCGGCTAATTGAGGAATAATCACATGCGTGTCTAAGCCAAGTCGTTCAACTAGTTGTGTAACACCAATATCAGAAAGCCATTGATGCGTATCGCCAGAAGCTGTAATTAGTAATTTGCTCAATTTTAGAAACTGCGCTGTAATAGCAGGCGATGCAACAAAGAAAAATAAGCCAATTAATATAAAACCAATAAAAGTGAAAATACTAGCTGTAATCCATCGAGGAATCCATTTTTCCAAATGATTAACAAAGGGATCAATTAAAAAAGCTAAAATGAACGCTATGATAAAAGGAATTAAAAGGTGTCCCGAATTATAGGTGAGCCATAAACCTGCTGTAAACCCTGTTCCATATAATAAAGCTCGCGCCACAGGTTGTTTTCGCATAGGATAAAGAACAATTCCTACAACTATTGCATAACCCATTGGATTAATTAAGTGCTTAACAAGGAACATGATGAATAGAAGTCCTGCAACACCGGCTGTAAGTAAAACTAACTGACCTTTTTCATTCAGCCATGAACCGTTTTCGTTTAACATAGATTTGTACTGAGAATGTTTTAGGGAAGAATAGGTAATTTTGAAGAAATATCTTAGTTATACCCAAAAAAACCGCATTCATCGAGTAGATTTAAAAACAACATGGATTCTTTGTAAGTTTGTGTAAGTAAACAAACGTAATATTTAAAATTTTGAACATGAAAATTCTTGTTACCGGCGGGGCTGGATTTATTGGATCCCATATTACAGACGCATTAGTAAATGCTGGACACAACGTACATATTATTGATGATTTAAGTGGTGGCTTTAAAGCCAATATAAATCCAAAAGCAACTTTTCACGAATTAGACATTAGAAGTGCAGAAGTTGAAGAATTGTGGAAGACAGAACAGTTTGAAGTAATGTATCATGAAGCAGCACAAATGGATGTAAGACGAAGTGTTGCCGATCCGATTTATGATGCCGATATAAACGTAAAAGGATTTTTAAATTTGATGGAAGCCGGTAGAAAAAACGGTTTGAAAAAAGTGATTTTTGCCTCAACAGGTGGCGCAATTTATGGTGAACCTGAGTATGTGCCTCAAGATGAAGTTCACCCTTTACAACCTCTTTCGCCTTATGGAATTACAAAATTAGTCACCGAGAGATATTTATATTTCTATGAGCAAAGTTATGGTATTCAATGGATTGCGCTAAGATATGCAAATGTTTATGGCCCACGCCAAAATCCACATGGTGAAGCTGGAGTTGTTGCCATCTTTATTGAAAAAATGCTTGTAAATGAGCTTGCTTTTATAAATGGAAATGGTGAGCAAACACGTGATTATGTATATGTGAAAGATGTTGTTCAAGCAAATATCAAAGCCTTGAATTATACTAAATCTGGAATATTCAATGTTGGAACGGGCAAAGAATCTACCGTTGTAACTTTATTCAGAAATTTAAAACAACTTACTTTAACAACAATTCCTGAAGACTATAAACCTGCTAAAGCTGGTGAACAAATGAGAAGTGTTATCTCAACTGAAAAAATCACTAAAGAAATGGGCTGGGTTTGTCAGTACGATTTAAAAGTTGGTTTGGCAGAAACAGTTGGCTGGTTTAAAAGACGCCAAAATGCTGCTAAGTAGTTTTCTTGAATAAGCTCAGTGCGAGATAAGAAAGGATATAGATTTCTTTTCAGTAGAATGAGGAAAGAATTTAAATAGATTCTTTGTTACTAAGAGCTCTGATGAGTTGAATTGTAACTCGATTCTAAAACGAACTATTTCTTAATTGAGATAGTTCGTTTTTGTTTTATCAACAATTCGTTTGATAGTAGAATTAAACCATTCTGTTAATAAACGTTAAATTTTAGCAGCTCTAAGCTATCAATTTTAGTGCATCTAAGTTTTATTGAGTATTTTAACATTAAAGAAATACAAAATTTACTTTCACACCTACCCTTAATCAAAATTATTCAACACTATGAAAAAAACTCTTTCTTTCGCGGTTTTAATAATGTGTATAGTATTCGTTTCAGTAAACGTAGCAAGTGCACAGAAAGCTTTAGAACCAAAAGCATCTCCAATGGCATTAATAAAAGCAAACCTTGAAGGTGCTTATGTAAGTGTAACTTATTCTCAACCACACAGAAAAGACAGAACTATCTTTGGTGAATTAGTTCCTTTTGGAAAAATTTGGCGCTTAGGTGCTAACGAAGCTACTCAACTAACTACAACAAGTGATATTCAATTTGGTGATAAAACACTTAAAGCAGGTACTTACACTGTATTTTGTGTTCCAGAAAAAGACCAATGGACATTCATTTTCAATTCTGTTTTAGGTCAATGGGGAACTTATCAGTATGATGCGGCTAAAGATGTGTTAAAAGTAACAGCAAAAACAGCTGCGACTTCTGAACTTTGGGAGCCTTTTACAATGAAATTTGAAAAGCCAGATGGTAAAAAAACAAATCTCGTTGTAATGTGGGAAAACACAATGGTTTCTGTACCTGTTATGGTTAAGTAAGAAATCGTTTCTCATACGTTTTACAAAGCCTCTGAAGAACTCAGGGGCTTTTTTGTGGAGTGAATGTTGGAAATTAATTTAGCGCGGCTACTGTATCTGTTTTTGTGTTCTGATTCTGTTTTGAACGTGTTCTTAAAATAAGTTTGAATATTAAGTCCACTCCAGAAAGTCGATTTTGTCGGCTTTGACCTATTAAAATATTATATAATCGTCGATTATTTTGCTGAAAACTACTTTTCAGAATAGGCTCAAAGTTTTATGGTGAATAGTTAAGCCCTTTCATGTAATCAACTATCAAATTTAACTAAGAACCATTATCTCGAACTCTTGTTATGAATTGTGTCTAGAATATTTTTATTGATTAATACATGTAAGAAAATCAGCTCCAATTTGAGTTTGATTGAATTGTTCGTATTATTGATTTAACATTAAATTATATTGAGTTTTGAAATTAGATTTGAGAAGAAAAATGAGAAAAGTTCTATTAACCTGTTTATTTGTTATGCTTGCAGGATTTACATCACTTTCTGCACAGGAAGTAGTGGTTTGCCATGATGTAAATGCAACTCCAGGTGCTACTGAAAAATTCGCAGCCTTAGGAAAAGAGAAAGATTTCCAAATGGCTCACGATGCGCCAAAAGTGCTAGAAAATTATATGGCAAAAGGAGAAATGAAAGAGTTTAAAACACCTGATGGGAAAACTTCAAAAGCCTACATGGTTAAATCTGAAGAGGAAACCAATCAGTATTTGTTTTTGATTCACGAATGGTGGGGCTTAAATGATAATATTAAAAGAGAAGCTGAAGAGTGGGCAAGTAAATTAGGCAATGTAAATGTCTTAGCTTTAGATTTATATGATGGAAAAGCAACCGCTGATCCTGCAGAAGCTGGAAAATTAATGCAATCAGTAAATGGCGAACGTGCAAAATCAATTGTTTCCGGTGCCTTTATCTTAGTTGGCAAAGATGCAAAAGTAGCTACAATGGGCTGGTGTTTTGGTGGCGGATGGAGTATTCAATCTGCTTTAATCGGTTCTAAAAATGTTATTGGAACGGTAGCATTTTATGGTTTCCCAGAAATGGATGTTGAAAAACTAAAAACCTTAAACGCTGATGTTCTAGCTGTTTATGGTAACAAAGACAAATGGATAACTCCAGAAGTCGGTGCAAAATTTGAAGTAGCCATGAAAACCGCAGGAAAAGGAATTGAGTCTTTGTATTACGATGCAGACCATGCTTTTGCAAATCCAAGCAACCCAAACTTTGATGAAAAATCAGCGACCGATGCGAATAAAAAAGCGTTTGAGTATTTGAGTAAACGCTTGAAATAAATCTAGAAATTATTGAGTTTTAAAAGGCAGAATGGTTTTCGTTCTGCCTTTTTTTTTGATTTTGAAAGCCAATATTAATCACGAAAAGTACCTAAATTCAGTCCTTCACTTTCCTCAAACTATCTATATTTTCTTAAATCATAATTATAGATCACATAATCTCTTTATATCTCTTATGGAATCTAAAACAATGGATTTGAAATGGATCTAGAAAACCTAAATGCATCTTTGCTTTCCGACATCTGCCATCTAGTTGATGAGGCTAGAGCACACGTAGCCAACACAGCCAATCTAACCATTACTTTGGTATTGGAGAATTGGGGAGCGAATAAACTCCAGCTTATTAAAGAACCAACGTGCTGAGTATGGAAAACAAATTGTGTCGCAACATGCGACTCAATTACAAACTACTTATGGTAAACGAGGATTTCAGGAACGAAATATTCGCCGAATGATGCAATTTGCAGATTTGTTTTGCGATTTTCAAATAGTGTCGCAGGCTGCGACCAAATTGAGTTGGTCCCATTTTATTGAATTATTATCCTTGAAAGAAGAAATTAAGCGAGATTTTTACCTGACATTGGCAATGAGTGAGTCTTGGGGAAGAGACTCCTTAAGAAACAAGATTGATGGTATGCTCTATGAGCGTTCTTTGATAAGTAGAAAGCCCGAGGAATTGATAAAAGTTGAACTTGCCTCGATGCGCAAAGGAGAATTTACTTCGCCAGATTTAGTTTTTAAAAGTCCTTACTTTCTTGATTTTACAGGTTTAAAGGGTACGTATAGTGAAAAAAGCCTAGAAGAAAGTCTTATTGTTTCTCTTGAGCAGTTTATAATGGAATTAGGAACTGGATTTACTTTTGTAGAAAGGCAAAAACGAATGATTATTGATGGGGAAGATTTTTACCTCGATTTGTTGTTTTTCCATCGTAAACTGAAACGACTTGTTGCTATTGAATTGAAATTGGGCAAGTTTAAAGCGGCTTACAAAGGCCAAATGGAATTGTATCTACGTTGGCTAGACAAATTTGAAAAACAAATTGGCGAAGAAACACCGATTGGCTTAGTACTTTGTGCCGAAGGTGGACGCGAGCAGATAGAATTGCTACAACTCGAAAAGGCTGGTATTAAAGTAGCTGAATACCTAACAGAACTTCCAGATAAAGAGCTCTTAATAAGCAAACTGCATAAAGAGATGGAACTCCAACGTGAATTGTTTACAAAACAAATGGAGGAAGATCATGAATAGTTCAACTCCAAAAAAATGGGTTTGGAATGAAAGTGAAAAAGGGCATCTGTTAAAATAATAGGGTATTAAGCGAATGGTTTAGTAAGTACTGCTACCGAAGCTAATCAAAAAAGCGTTTGATTAATTGAGTAAACACTTGAAATGATTCTTGAGTTTATTAAGTTTTAAGAACCCTTGTGTCTATTAAACAAGAATTTAATTTTACTTTTATGAATATCACAGAATATCTGAATTCGGTTAGACAGCGCTATAAATTGGGAAATGCAACAGAACACACGTTTAGGGGCGACCTGCAATAAATAATCCTTTTCCTTTTCAACAAGTCTCATTTTCTGCACTGTTATTATATGATACGACTCTATTTATCAAGTAAACTATATTATAAGTTCAAAATTTTTACTTGAGTTTAATAAATGAAATATTTCGTTCAGTCAGTTGCTTATATAGCGTTTTTTTGTCTTATTCTTTTTTTTGAGCAAAGTTATGCTACCTCTATTTCCTATGCTGATACGCTCTATTGGTCGAATCCGAGTTCATGGAACGGCATTAAGCCTGTTGATGGCGATACTGTTGAGATTCCAGAAAACACCGTTTATCTATTAGACGAAGATTCTCCACTTTTAGATGGCTTAATGATTCATGGCAAACTGGTTTTTGCTCGACAAAACCTTCATTTGCAATCAAAATGGATTATGATTCATGGTGATATGGAAGTTGGAAACGAATCGCAACCTTTTGTTCATCAAGCTAGAATTACCTTAACAGGAAATGATACGACCCAAAGTGTTATGGGAATGGGAACGCGTGGAATAATGGTAATGGGCGGTTCTTTTGTTTTAGTGGGAAATTCACCAGCAACAACTTGGACAAAAATCTCGCAACATGCACTCGCTTCAGCAACTTTAATTCATGTTTTAGAAGCTCAAGATTGGGAGGTTGGTGATGAAATTATTCTTTCTCCTACTGATTATTATGAAGCTGCAACTGGAGAATCAGTAACTCAAAAACTAAGCATTTCAGCTATAAATGGATCTGAAATTTCGTTTAATGAACCTTTAACTGCGTTTCGTTGGGGACAAATACAATACGCAACAACAGAAGGAATGAGTTTAAGTCCAGGAAATACTCCATCAATACCCTTAGTTGATGAAGATTCCTTATTTACTCCTTTAGAGTTAGATGAACGCGCTTTTGTAGGGCACTTGACGCGAAATATTGTAATTGAATCACCTGATGATGAATTATGGCAAAACGACGGATTCGGTGTTCATATTATGATAATGGGAACAAGCTCAGAAGTAAAATTAGACGGTATTGAAATTCGACGTGGTGGGCAACAAGGCAGATTAAGACGTTATCCGTTCCATTGGCACATGCTAAGTTATTCAGGAACAGAAACTTTGGCTGATGCAACGGGGCATTATATAAAAAAATCTACAATTAATTCTTCCATGAACAGAGGCATTGTTATTCATGGAACAAATGGCGTTTTAGTTCAAAATAATGTCATTTTCGATACACGAGGGCATGGGATTTTTACTGAAAATGCTGTTGAACGCAGAAATACGATAGATCGAAATTTAGTCTTACATGTTCGTAATCCCGCACTTAATTTGGCTTTGAAAAACCATGAAATTGGAGGTTTTGGATCCTCGGGTTTTTGGATTTCGAATCCAGATAATCGAATTACAAATAACGTTTCGGGTGATAATGAAGGAATTGGGTTTTGGTTGGCTTTTCCTGAACAACCATTTGGTGAATCGGCAGAAGTGTTGCATACAGATGGACAAATTATCAGACCAAATCGTTTGCTTTTTGGTGAATTTTCGAGAAATACGGCTTTTTCAAATCGAGTAAATGGAATTCGATTAGACGATCCTGAAGTAAATGAAGCCGGCGATACCTTTCCATATTATTTTCGATCAACCACAGATGGACGTGAAATTGGTTGGCCTGCAACAACATTGCGGAGATTTTTACTCTATAATTATTCAACGTGGAAAAACGGAAGTAATGGAATTTGGGATAGAGCAGTTTGGCCCGATAATTTTTCTGTTATTTCAGCAGATAATTGTGGTCGTTTTTTTGCAGGTTCCGGTGCAAATGGAGTAATTTCTCGAAGTTTAGTTATTGGAACGAGTTTAAATCATTTAATGAATGGAACCGACAGGCCTCAGTTTGAAGACGCAGCCGGAGGAAATCAAACTCCTGTTGCTTTTGCCACTTATCATTCTGCTTTTGATATTCATAATAATATTGTGGTCAACTTTCCTGTACTTGAAAACCAAAGAAGCGGCGCATTTGCAACGGAAGATTATTATTTACGACCGGTTGATAAAGGGCACATTAGAAATGTAAATAATCTCCTTATTCAATCTCAATATGGTCTAAAATTGAATCCTATTGCTTCTTATTATGCTTTAGCTGGAGCTTTATGGGATCCGTTTAATGCTTGGGGCGGAATAGGTTCTAATAACTATTTTGTATATGATAATCCGTTTTTAACCTATGGGCAGGCAACTCAAGCAGCTCTTCCTGCTGTGTCGGGTGGTGTTATTACTGAAGGCCCTTTTTATGGAATTAACGATTTTGTGGTGAATAATGCTAACGATAGTCAATGGGATTTAATGGCTTTGAGATTTACTCGTTTTGATCAGAATCTGGACTCTGTTGGTTCTTGGAGTTTAGATGAAGCGCCTTTTTATTCTGTTTTTCTTGGACACATGCGTCATGCCGCACTTCATCCAAGTGGTATTTTTACGCTTGATTTCCCAACAATTGATCCGGTTACAGATGTTCATTTTTCAATTGAAAATATGTTAACAGAATCGGACTCTTTAATTCTAGGAGTAGAATACGACGCATCATTTGAAATTACACAGGTCTATAGTTCAACTTGGCCGAATTTTAGAAGTGATTCACATGCTGAATATCCAGAATCATGGGCTTTGAAGCGTGTCTTTACTGAAGTGAATTCCATACAAGAAGTAATGAGCTCAAGTGAAATTGGCGTTTATTGGCACGATTTAAGTTCGAATCGGGTATGGATGAAAATTCGTGGTGGAATGCAACAGTATTTTGAATGGTCTGGTCAAGCACATTTATACAGCGAAACAGACGATGAAAAATTGTATCGCTTATTGGGAATACGAGTTTTAGGAAGAGCAAAACAAGAAGTTACCTTGAATCAAAATGAAGGTTGGTATTTATTAACGAACCCGTATCAAACTCAAACCTATTCCGACTTTTTGGGAACGCTTTGGACTCAAGGAGCTTTGGGCGCAGATAGCCAAAGTGGAAATCCCAATACATTCGATTTTAATCCCAACACAGCTTCATATACTCCAATTGCCAATTTAAATACGTTTTCAACTCCTGGAAAAGGAATCACCACTTTTGTATACAGCGATTCTAATTTAAATGAACAGGCTTTTAAAGGATTTCCAAAACAAATTTATGCTATTGGAACTAGACCCAATTATCCATTTAGTTATGAAATTTCGTATCAGAATAATGAAAATTTGGCCAATGATGGATGGAATTTAATCGGTTTGCCAGATTCATTATCCGCTCAATGGCCTGATCAGTTTACATTAAATCAAATCGATTCCTTTGCGTATTTCTGGGATAATTATCATAATTCATGGGTTTTTACCGATGGAACAGATTCCGAAGATACCTTGAAAAGTATACAACCGTTTACAGGATTCTATGTAAAAGCAAATGATGAAACGGCTTCAATAAGTTTTAACTCAAGTTCAGAATTACCCAAACAAGCAGTTACTAAATCAACAATAAATCCAAGAATACATGTTGAGCTTTCGTCGGGCTCATTATATGATGATTTTTGGCTAGAGTTTAATCCACTAGCAAAAGAAGCAAAAGATCAATTTGATGCATATTCCTTACAGCCTTTGTCGTCAAGCTATGTTCAAATCGGATCAGATATTGAGAATGCATTATTTTCAAAAATCAGCAATCCTCTTCCAGAGAATGAACAAATGTATTCCTTGTTCACCGATATGACTGAGGCAGAAGGAACCATTCGAATACGTTTATTTGATTTCCCATCAGATAAATCGGTGAGCTTTATGAATAGTGAAGATGAACAATTAATTGAAATCTCCGATACCTTGAGTTTTTTGTATTCGTTTCCAGTTGCCAATCAGAAAAAAAGAAAAGAAAATTTGAAACCTACTCCAAGAGTTCAATCTGCGCTTGGTTTAGTACAAGATTTATTTTTGATCGTGAGTCCAAAAGAAACGGTTGCAGTGCAAGAATCTCTAAGCAAATCATTTCAGTTTGAATTATTGCAGAATTATCCCAATCCGTTTAACCCATCCACAACAATTCGTTATTCAGTCGCCAAAAACTCAGCTATACAAATCGATATTTTTGATGTAACGGGAAGAAAAGTCACCAGTCTTCTTAATACTACAAAAGCTGCTGGAAACTATACAATTGAATGGAATGCACATGAGCAAGCAAGTGGAATCTATTTTGTGCGAATGAAAACGATAAAAGGCGAATTTTCTCAAAAAATTATGTTGATAAAATAGGGTTGAGTAAATTCACAATTAGAATCTATTAAAATCCCTAAAACAAAAAAGCCTTGCAGTTTAAAACTACAAGGCTTATCGTTTTCACGTGTGGGATGAGCCGGGTTCGAACCGGCGACACATGGATTTTCAGTCCATTGCTCTACCAACTGAGCTACCGTCCCTTTGTGAGAAAGCAAATATACTACGAAAAGTTTGACGAATCAATCTTGTGGCACAATAATTTTTGATGGATGCACATCTTTTATGCGTAATTGCAGTGATGTTACTTTATTCCAAGTGTTTTCTTCGATTGTAAAGGCAATATCTATCGGATTTTCTTTCGATTCACGAACCAATGGCAAATAATCGTGCATGTTAAAACCAATGGCGTCGAATTCTTGTCCGTCATTTTGTTTTAATTTCAATTTCAAATGCCCGTTTCCTACAATGGTTGGATTCCCAACAGCTTTTACACCTTTCGCTATAAAATTTGGTTTGGGGTTTAATGGTCCAAATGGTTCAAACTGACGCAATATTGTCCAAAATTTTGGTGTTATTTCTTCTAATTCAATTTCAGAATCAATGAGTAATTCGGGTTCGAATTCTTTTTCGCCTAATTTTTTATTTACGATTGCATTAAAGCGTAAACGGAAATCGTCAATTTTATCTTCTTGAAGCGTTAAGCCTGCTGCATATTCATGGCCGCCAAATTGAATCAATAAATCTTCACATTCTTTTAAAGCATCATACACATTGAAACCACGAATGCTTCGAGCAGAGCCTTTTGCTAATCCATCAACGGTACTTAGCATTATTGTTGGTCGGTAATACTTATCAACTAAGCGAGATGCTACAATTCCAATAACACCTAAATGCCAATCTGCATGATGCAATACTAAACTTGATTCTTCTTCAAGATTACATTGGTCGCTCAAAATCGCAACTGCTGTATTCATGGTGTCGGTATCAATCGTTCTGCGTTTTAGATTGATAGCTTCCAATTCAAGCGCTGAAATTTTAGCCTGATTTTCATCCGTGGCTATTAATAATTCAACGGCTGTTCGTGCATCACCTAAGCGACCTGCTGCATTAATTCTCGGGCCAATAGAGAAAACAATTTTATTGGTAGTTAGCGTTCCTGGAGGTAAATTGATTAAATCAAGTAAAGCTTTAATTCCTGCTCTTGGGTTTGAATTAAGCATTTTCAATCCTTCACGCATCAAAATTCTATTTTCTCCAACTACAGGTACAATGTCAGATGCTGTGGATATCGCTAATAAATCCAAATATTTATAAACAACCGTTGGCGGAAGACCAAGTTCAACTAACGTGGCTTGCATTAATTTGAAACCAACGCCTGCGCCTGAAAGTCCATCGAAAGGATAGGAGCAATCTGGACGTTTTGGATCTAAAACAGCACATGCTTGTGGTAATTCATCACCAGTTGTATGGTGGTCACAGACAATGAGTTCCATTCCGGCTTCACGAATTTGAATCGCTTCCTGAATAGCTGTAATACCACAATCTACCGAAACAATTAAAGTGGAACCAATATTTTTGGCGAATTCAATTCCATCTTCACTTATTCCATAACCTTCTTTAAAACGGTGCGGAATGTAATAATGTGCTTTACAACCAAATTCAAGCAAAAACATATACATCATGGAAGTAGCCGTAGTTCCATCTACGTCATAATCACCATAAACAACAACGTTTTCACCGCTGCGGACGGCCGCTGCTAATCGTTTTGCTGCTTTGTCCATATCCTTCATTAAAAAAGGATCGTGCAATTGGCTTAAGTCGGGTCTAAAGAAGAGTTTTGCTTTATCGAATGTGGAGACATTTCGGAGGACAAGCAGGCGTGCCAAGGTGGGGCTGACATTAATGGATGCAGCCAATGGTAACACAGCGTCTGCTTCCTCCGGCTCCTGTAGGATCCATCGGAATGACATATTATTATTCTATTTATTTTGTTAACCATGAAGAGGTATGGGGCTTTCACACTCCCGTACCAACAAGACAATATTTTTAAATAGGGTATAAAGTCTTAAAATCTTGCTACAATGTACGGTATAGACAGATTCATTAGCAATTAAAAATGAAATCTATACTTTGGTACAATTTGATAAAATGTATAAGCTAAAATTCAGTTGAATTTAATAAGATGAACATTTTTAATTTCAGATATAAATGTAAAAATGTGGTTTTGATTATGTTGAGCTAGTAAAAATAGAGGATTTTGGTAATTCTAAAAGTTAGTCAGTACAAAAAGCCGATTTTTCAGTTTACACCCTTTCAAATAGAATGCAATCGCTAATTATTTTGCTGAAATATACTTTTAGAGTAAGCTCAAACTTTAGAGCTCTAACTAATTTGTTCAGTACAAGGCAAGTTTAAACTAGTTCTTAATTCAAGAAAACCATCAAAACGAAAAATGTAAAACCAAAAACGGTAGTGTAGATTGCTAATTTGCGATACTGTTTTAATTGAAGCGCCATACCATACCCCGAAAAAAGTAATAAAAGTAAGCCGCTAGCTAAGACCATTGCGTAATATTTGAAACCTTCGCCGCCTTTTCCTTTATGAAGCTGCACAAATCGTCTATAAAACGTCGATTCTTTTAAGTCCAATTTCGCTTCTAAATTTTCATCGATTGAAAAGCTAATTTCAGCATTTGAGCCTGACCAACTAATTGAGTTACCTGATTTTCCAGGTCTAAAACTTGGTTCACCAGTTGGAATGGGCATTTTATTTTTTACCAAGTGATTTATTAATGTGCTTAATAATTCGGCATCTGTTGTCGGGGCTGATGCTTCATCAATAGTAAAAGTGTAGGTTGCTTGTATGGTATCTCCTTTAATGCCCCAGGTATATAAAGAACCTGTAATTAAAAACATAAGTGTGATGGGCATAATAAAGGAAGCGATAATGGTGTGAGAAACCATCAAAAATTTTCTGTTCATAGGTGTTTCTTATTGAAAGCGTTGATTTTATTTGTCTAAAAATAACTAAAGTGAATGAAAGTGATTGATAAACTTTATTATAGGATTTTGACTCTATTATTAACGGTAAATCAGCCAATAAATTCGAACATATTGGCGAATTAAGTGAAATAGAATCATTTAGATGGATAAATGTTGAACAAAGATCTTTCCATTTGGTTTTATTTTGTAACAATTCTTAACAAAAGACAGGTTCAAGTGCAGATGAGCAAATTGTTTAAAATACCCGTATTTTTGATGCTTAAACATTAAAGGAATACCATGAATAAAGAAGAATTTTTTTGGAAAGACCGCTTTGTAAAAGGCATTAGTTTAGATAAAACAATTCGAATCACTGTAGTTAAAACCACAGAATTAATAGAAACAGCAAGAAAAAATCATCATTTGTCTCCTGTCGCAACTGTTTTGTTAGGTAGAACCTTAACAGGTGCAGCTCTTTTAGCGGCTCAGTTAAAAGGTGAAGAACGTGTTCGCCTAACAATTGAAGGAGATGGTAGTATTGGAACAATAACTGCTGAAGCAAATTATGTTGGTGAAGTTAGAGGTTTTGTACAAAATCCAGATGCAACAATCGATGTGGAAAAAGGAGAAACTCTTGCCGATGCAATTGGAGCAGGAGTTCTTCGCTTCACAAAAAATTTATACAATGAAGCAAAACCAGTTTCAGGAATAACTGAATTAAAAGATGGAACTATAACTGGAGATATTGCTCATTATATTGAACAGTCTGAGCAGATTCCATCCATGATTGCATTAGATGTTCAATTAGCTGAAGATGGAAGTGTTAGTTATGCAGCAGGCTTGCTAGTTCAAGCAATGCCAGGCTCTGAGCCAACCGAGTTAGAGCATATTCAATCACAAATTCTCAAATTTCCACCACTTGGTCTAATGATGGAACGCGGTCTTTATATTGATGATATCATGGTTAATGCTATGGGCGATGTAAAAGTTCGTGAGATTGATAGAACTCCTGTTCACTTTTTCTGTAGATGTACAAAAGATCGATTTGTTGATGCCTTGTCGATGTTAAAAGCAGAAGAATTGGGTGAAATGAAAGAAGAGAATCAAGAGTTAGTGTGTCAATATTGTAATAAGCACTATATAATAGATAAAAGCGAAATTACTCAATTGCATACTCAGGCAATTGCCCGATTAAATTAGTTACTTTAAGCCGGTTTTTTAATCGGCTTTTTTTTGAATACATGAGCTTTTTCATCAAAGGAAAAGAAAAAGTTGCCATTTAGTACTGCTTGATTCAAAAGAAATGGATATGAATTCAGTTGAATTTCATTTTTTTTAGCTTCATTTGAAAAGTTTCGAATTGTTAAAATAAGTAATAATTTGCTGTATCTATCTTGGTTTTAAATCAACATTGAGGTTTAGTAGCGAACTTATAGGAAATCAAATTTTGTTAGTTAAAAGGTCGATAACAACGAGATAATTTCAAAAATGTGGTAAAAAGGAAAATGTTTGTGGATAATGTGTTGATAACTTGCCTAATTCTTGCTAAAAAATGTGTAATTTGAAGCCGAAATAGAATTACTCTTAAGCTGCTGGGATAAAAAATGCTTGTTTTTTACAGATAGGGGCGGTTTGTTGAAGTAAAAACATTTTAACGAAACACTTTGGCATAGTTTATGTTATTGTGTCTCCAAAACAGGTAAACTTGGATTGAATTATACAAAACAAGGGTATAGGAAGATCTCTAACAGTTTACTTTGATTTATTAAATCTGCTATTAGAATTCAAACTACTACAGATGCCTGAAGGGCTTTCACTTATGATTTTAGCTTTATGAAGAAATATACGATTTCACTTATTCTCTTGGTTTTCCAGTTTGTAGGCCTTAGCATGGCTCAGATACAGACTTTTACCAGAGAGCCGTTTGCGTCTATGATAACGGATGATGATTTGTCGAAATTAGAAAGGCAATTTGAGATTCCAATTAGAACAGCTTTAGGCGATTATTTTCCAAAAGAGAGCTTTTTAATTGATGTTAAAATCAATTTGAAAGAGGTTTTTGTTCCGATTGAATCAAAAAGAACGTATACAGCATTAGAAGCTAAGGGACAAATCGATGTTCAAGTTGATGGTCTTGAAGCTATGCCTGGTCTTCCATTTGTTCCCGAAGAGTATGGAACGAAAATGACAACTATAAAAGATTCATTAGCGGGAAGAGGGACGAAATTCAAAAAAGTACATGAGATTAGTACAATTCTTGTAAATGTAGTATTGGATGATTCTTATGGTCAAAACGATGTTGATTTTGTAAGCGCTCTGATTCGTTCAGTTGGTAAATTGAATCAGTTTAGAGGTGATCAAATAATTATTGAATCTAGAAAATTTCCAAACAACAAAAAAAATAGAGCTGGTTCTGGGCCAAATGGAGAGTTTACAGGAGCAGATTCAGCCGCAATTGCAGCAGCAATGATGTCCGATGCTCAAGGTGAAAATTCAAATAATCAGAAAAATGTGAATGAACGAAATAGTGATTCACAAAGTAGAATTTCTAGAACAGACAGTGTTATTATTTCAAGAATTGAAAAAGGAACTGGTAATTCAGCTGGAGATCAATTAAATGAATGGTTTACAAGTCCAGTAATTCTCATTTTGATGGGATTTATGTTGGTAAACTTACTCCTATTAGTTTATTTATTGGCAACTCGTAATCAAAAAACTCAAGTTGAAATGCCAGAAATTGATTTATCATCTATTACAAAGTCACTAGATGAGATAAAAAATCAAAAAGTGGAAGAAAAAGTTGTTGAGCAAGTTGAAGAAGTCCCAACTGTTGAATCTCAAATGCGTTACGAAAGCGATAAATCATATCTAACAATTCAGGTAATTAGTAATACTGAAGCAGTTGGAGAAGTTCTTGTAGAGATGATTGAAAGCGATGTGGATAATGGTGCTTTAAAAGCTGCAAATAGTATTTTAAGTGTAAACCCTGGTTTATTAAGTTCTCTCAAACCTGTAATCGGCGAAGAAAATCACCACATAATTGAACAATTATTAGAAGATTTACCTTCCCTACCAGAAGCAGCTCGTTATAAATTTGCACGTAGTTTTGCTTATCAAGTTAAAGCTCAATTGGGTGGAGCGAATTTAAATGGACATTACGGTGATATTTTCAACTTTATGGATCAATTAACCGATTCGCAGTTGATGCATCTCTTTAAAAATGAACAAATTGATATGATTGCTATTGCAATGGCTCAATTACATCCTGAGCGTGCAAATAAATCGCTTCGCACTTTTGAAGAAGACGAGCAAATGGCCATTTTGGTAAAAATGGGTCGAATTGGAACACTACCGATATCAACCTATAAGCAAATTGCGACTCACTTTGCACAAAAAGCCCTTGAAATTGTAAACATGAAATTCGTAGTTGCCGATGGCGTTCAACGAGTAATTGATGTTATCGACAACTTGCCTGCTGAAGAACAAGATGTTTATTTAGATAAAATTGCCATGAGCGATCTTGATTTAGCGACAAAAGTTAGAAGCATGTTTGTCACCTTTAGTGATATTCCATCACTTGATGATTCCTTACTCATTAAATCAATGTCAGGCATTGATCGTAAAACGATTGTACTAGCCATGTTTGGTGCAGAAGCTGAAATAGTAGATAAAATGATGTCAATATATGCTTCAAGAGAGCGCATGATAGTACGTTCCCAAATTGATTCACTTTCTGACCCTGAACCAGAGTCAGTTGAAGAAGCAAGGAAGGATGTATTAGCCGCAATACGTTCCAATAACAGAAAAAAGAAAGGAATGTAAGCCATGAAACTGTTCAAACTTTTTCTAATCCTATTTACTGTAAGTTTCTTTCTTACCCCAAGTAAATTAAAAGCTCAAAATTATTACGCTAATGATGAAATTGCACTTCAGTTCGCTGAAATTCAAATTCTAATCGAAAAGCTTGCTCTTGATTTAGAGACTTTGCCATCAAATATTAAACGAGTTGCTTTCTTTGATTTAACCTACGATAAAAAAGTAATCAAAAGAGAAACCTACGATTTATTAAAAGGAAGAATTGATCAACTATTGGTTAGATCTTCTGCAATGAAACTAGTTGGGATTCCAGAAGCTTTAGCTCGTCCTCACTTAATTGTTGTCGGTACTGATAGTTCTTTAGTAGTTTCTAACACTTTTAGAACAAATAACGATGAAGTAAAATGGTTCAATGAATTAGCTGAGAAGTATACTCTCGACGCTTTTCTTGAAGGTTCTGTCCGATATGATGAAAAATTTGGTTTTATTTTAAATTTGAGAGTGTTAAAATCGGCGAATAGAGATGTAGTTTGGTCTACAAGTTTACTTTCCCGTGAAATCTTAAAGAAAACTCAATTAACCTTAGGTCGTGAATATATTGTTTCGGCTGGGATAAATTCTTTCAGTGCAAAAGCATATATGACCAACACCAATAATGACTCAACACTAGTTGATGGTGTTAAGTTTACAAATTATGCACTTCGCCTAATTTATAAGCAACCTACAGACGACGAGTTTAGAGGGAACTTTGGAGTTATTGGTGGTATTCATCAAATAAGTTCAACTAATGCAAATAGCGACTCAAACTATGTTTCCATAAAGAATACCTATTTTGAAGTCGGTATATCTGGCTCGTATTCCTATTTCAAGAAAAGAAGCGAAATTAATGATTATTGGTTAGATGTATTTCTTCAATCAAGTATGTATTTCCCAATACCTGAAGACAACATTTTTACAGTTTCAACAGGGATAAATCTTAATGTAAGTTATAATATCGGGATTGCTTTCACGATGAACTACTTACTGAATAATCCTCAAATTGTTGAGAAAAACCTTTTTATAAACACACAATTAGATCCGATTGGTTATGGTATCAGTGCAACATTCAGATTCTAAAAAATGGATTTTTGGCCTTCTTCTACTTACAGTAGTTGCTTGTGGCGGAAGCAAAGAAGTTCAGAAAACAACACCTCCTGTTGGAAATCCTTCAACTATACAAGAATCGTCAAAAGGTGGTCCTGTAGCATCTACAGAAACAAAAAAAGAAGAAGTTGCTCCTAAAGAACGCAGTTTGTTCGATGAAAAAGTTTATGAAGAAAAACCTGCTCCAAAACAAAGAGACATGGTAATTTCTTACGGTAACAAAAGTACAAATATTAATGTGCCATTAAACTTAGATGAGCCTTTTTATTTAGAATTAAAAGGAACACCTGCTTCTAAAACTCTTCGTTATGATAGAGAGTTATTTGCAGTCGAAATGCGCCAAATTATGCGTGATTTTAGAAAAGCACAGGATGCATTTTTCAAAAAAGAATATGAAGCTGCTTTAGAAGCTATAAATCGTTCTTTGTTAACTCTTGAAACAGCTGATGCTTTAGCGCTAAAAGGGAGTATTTATTATGTGATGAAAAACATTCCAAAGGCTAAAATGTACTGGGCACAAGCAGTGAAATTAGATCCAGAAATTGTAGTTCCTGAAATTCCTGATGAGGCTACAAACAAAAATGATTCTCAAAATCAGACTCCTGCAGGTAATAGCAACTAAGATTTGAGACAAAGTATTTAATTTAAAAAGGCGTAGAGATTATCTCATACGCCTTTTTTTTGTAGTTGAATTTGGATTAGTTATCAAATTACACGAGTTCGGAATGAGTAAGAAAACTCCCAATTTTACCCGAAACTAAAGGAGCTTCACTTCTTCCAACGTTTTTCGCCGGCTTCGATACGAATCGGTAATTTATTTTGAACTGTAGGAAGTGGACAAGTCGTAAAATCATTATAGGCACAAAGTGGATTTTCTGCTTTATTGAAATAATTGTGGTTAAGCCTTTAGAATCTACTTTTTCGATATACAAGAATCGATCTTCTTGATAGGAGAATTATTACAAGCTGTGATTGAAGAATTTCAAAACTATCCTAGCACATTTTAAACAAGCACGCAAATCGAATTTGAATTGCCTGTAGCTTAAAAATACTATTGAAATATTCAATAGTATTGGTCAAAAAGAGCTTACAGAGGCAAATGGGGAAAAATAAATACAAGTTTCTATTTTATTACATTCGTTACCAAAGTACTTTCTTCTTGAACATACGTTTATAGAATTCAAAATCAAGGTTCCGACGGATCAATATCAATAAGTTGCAAAAGTATGAATTTGATTAAATAATTAGATACGAAGTAAAAAATAAAAAACCACTAGAAGTCATTCATATTTTTTTTTATAAGAGGTTGTTTTTTTTTATTAAAAAAAATTAGAATTAGCTATAAAAAAATATTAAAAACATAGAACTATTTCATTTTTGAATTGGAATATTTTATTGAGTTAAGATTGAAAAAAGAGTTTAAATAATCATGAAATTTTATAATTTTAGCAATTGCTGTTGATACTTAGTAGGGTTACTAACAGTAATACGAAAAACACACATATACAAGTCGAATAAATAATTATGATATCTTTAAATAAGCTATTCAAATTGGTAGTTACGCCAATGTTGATATTAGGATTGATTACAAATTAAGACTATGGGAAAATTAGGGGTCAATAAAAATAGTTGGGGATTAGAATATTTCCTAGTTTAAGAAATGGAAAACGAAATACTTAAGTACATTTTACCAGAAGAGCTTTTACGCTATTTTGATGTTGAACGCATTTTAGAGACACCGATACAGAATACAAATGAGCGTCAATTGCACATTCATTTACGAGAGATTAACGAATTACCTGAAGGTTATGAGTCATCGAAATGGGAATCGAAGGGTTTTTACGAACCAAAGAAGATTACAGATTTCCCCTTGCGTGGTAAAATGGTGTACTTAGTTCTTCGTTGTAGAAGATGGCGAAATAAGTCTGATAAGAACAAAGAAATAAGACGTGATTTCACGTTTTTAGCACAAGGAGTGAAAATGACGGCTGATTTATCGGCTTTTTTAAAACAATCAAGTCAATAGGCATCCTGAATCGATTAAAATCATTGCTAAACTCAGTGGTGTAAATCCTTTAACCGTTCTTCGACAGTATAAGAATCATAGCAGTGGGTTTATGGAGTGGAAGGAACGAATGCATGCTCAAGATTGGCTAATTTTCCCACAAAATATAGGTCCCAATCTGAGTATAGATGAACTGAGTCTGTCACAAGGTGAGTTATATACATTTGTTACGAATAAAGATGGGAAAGGCAAAGAAGGGACTTTAGTGGCCTGTATTAAAGGGACAAAGAGTTCAGTTATTTGTAAGCATTTAGATAAAATTCCAGTCTCTTTACGTGATCAAGTCCAAGAAGTAACCTTAGATATGGCCAAGAATATGGAATCAGCGATTCGAGGTAGTTTTCCACAAGCCAAACTAGTAACCGACCGATTCCATGTAATGGCTCTTGCTTATAAAGACCTGCAACTCATGCGAACAAAGTTATGGAGAGTGTGTTTGGAACAAGAAAATAAAGAAATGGAACAGGCTAAAAAGAAAAGGAAACCTTACAAACCTAAAGAATACAGTAATGGTGACAGTCCGAAACAACTCTTAGCTAGATCTCGATTTGCCTTGTTCAAACCTGTAAGTAAGTGGACTGGGAATCAAAGCATTCGCATGAAACTACTCTTTGAACACTATCCAAACCTAAAATACGCCTGGCAACACGTTCAAGATCTTGCTCACATTTATTCACTAGATAATCGTAATCAAGCCTATCACAAGTTCAAACAATGGATTGACCACTGTAAACACCCAGAAAAACATTACTGGAATAAAGAAGAATTTGACACCCTAAAAGCATTTATACCAACGGCTAACTCCATTTCCTATCATCTTGATTCTATTCTAAACTTCTTCACTAACCGAAGTACAAACGCAAATGCTGAATCCTTTAATGCTAAAATAAAACTCTTCAGATCTAAACTGAAAGGCGTTAGAGATATCCCTTTTTTCCTGTTTAGACTCACTAAACTATTCGCTTAATCCCCTGTTAATTTAACTGATCCGTTGTGGTTTATTGTTTTTTTAAATGGGGATGTAAGTTATAGAGAGTAATGTTGTTGTCTTTCAGGGACGCTGACTTTTCTTTGCATCACATTTAAGGACACAGGCGCTATTTTTAGGGAAATTCTTATTGATCATTACCTCGTTCTAATTTTATTTTGAAGGTATCTCCACTGCGACTCGTTCACTTATATTTCTTTGGGCTTAGGTTTGGGGCTCATCTCCGGTCGATATGACTTTTTTTTAATTTGGTTTTTGTTTTAGAAAATGATGTTATGAGAGATGATGAATGAGGAATAGGATTTGTTGTCAGCGGGGACGCTGACTTTTCTTTAAATCACATGTGAGAACACAGTCACTATGTTTGCGTTCATTAGACACTATAACTATGATTAAGCTTTAACGTTATAAGATGACGAATAGAATAAAAATGAAATAATTATTTTATAAAAATGAAATATAAATATAATTATCTTCTCAATTTATCTTTGAAATTCCCCAAATCCCCATTGACTGACAAGCTAGGTCAAATGCTTCAATTTTCTCAAAAGTGGGATTTTTTGGCTCTTACTTTGTATTTATATAGTTTATTTATTTATAATGAAGATTTCAAAATTAGGGGAACCAAAAGAGATAAAGACCTTCTGAATACTTCATTTTTTGGATTCCGAAATCAAATTAGCTATTCCGATTTATATTGTCTAAATTCCCTCTATCATTATTAGATTATCTCAAAGAGAAAAATACCATGTAAATATTCTATTCTAGATTAGCTTTTTATGATGTATTACCTACATCTATATTTTTGTTTAACAAGCTTCTTTATTGCGATCTAGAAAAAAAGTAAATGCTTTGTGCATTTTTATTCATTGGAAAGTAACAACCATTTTGAATTGAATATAAAACTCATTTCAAAAATACTTAATCATTGCAGAATGATTAAAGTCAAATTCTGATTTATTAATTAGCAAAATCAGATCAAACAAATTAATTATGACAGAAAAAACAAAGTCACAACAATTGCTCGATAGGAGAAAGAATGTTGTTGCAAATGGTG
>Ga0210041_1001093_pt1 | contig 27275 bp, 30 predicted proteins | sample CryGeymeta201503_FD_183973 | JGI IMG/M metagenome (GOLD analysis project Ga0210041, IMG submission 183973) | Groundwater microbial communities from Crystal Geyser aquifers in Utah, USA - Crystal Geyser metaG 2015-03 (SPAdes) (version 2) | ecosystem: Environmental > Aquatic > Deep subsurface >... | reverse complement strand
TAACAAAAGCGAAGTAGACACTCAAAATGTAAGGTCCGATACTATAATCTAATATAAAACAAACGACCGCAAAAAGCTATTTTTATTTATAGAAGCCTCAAGCTTTTCCCTAAAAAATTAAAAGACCCCATCGTCCAACGCACAAATCCAAGTTGAGGATTGTGTGTCGGATGCCGGAACCGCTGCGCAGCACCGCGACGCCACGGCGGCCACCGCGCACCGGGGACGAGCCGAGAGCCACGATCCAGAACTGACGCTGCAGCTCGGGGTTGGCCTTGGCGAACGCGTACGCCTCGAGGTGGGTCGCGGGGCGGTAGCCCAGCTTGTCCATCTCGGCGATGTTCGCCTCGCTCTCGGTGTTGCGGCCGAAGTGCTTCAGCAGCATGACGCGGTTGCCCGGGGTCTGGTCGATCTCGGCGCACGACGAGTGGGGCTGCCACTCGTAGTTGCCGTAGAACAGCTCCGAGACGCCGTCCTTCGAGAACTCGCTCTCGAGCTTCCCCTTGTCGCGTGGCATGTCGTAGCCGACGGACACGAGGTACTCGTTCTCACCGAGCGGCCGCTCGACCTCCGAGCCGGCCGGGACGATGAGATCCGCGATGCCGCGCTGGAGCGCCGGCTCCTTCACGATGCGACGGAGGTGCTGCATGTTGCCGCCCTTCGCCATGACCGCGTGCGCGATCACCTTGAAGACTTCGAAAGCGAATCCAAAGCTGCTGAGAACGTCGCCAATTTCCTGATTCCTCTTGTTCTTTCGCATGATCATCTTTCTTTCTCTGGCGCACCTCTTAATCCCGCATCATGCAGGACCACAAGGCTTACCTATCCGTGACCGAAGCTAAGTAGACACTTGGAATTGTAAGGTTCAGTTCCGTAGTCTGAATAAAACAAAATATCACAAAAAAGCCCTTTTGTCAAGGGTCTTTTATGCGTATTCCCTTTATTTAAAAGAAAAAACTCTCCGGCAAAAATGCCGGAGAGTTTGATCGTCCTTTGAAATTTTCTGTGACCGTTGAGCGCTTAACGCTTTGACCACTGCGGAGCGCGACGGGCTTTTCTGAGACCTGGTTTCTTACGTTCTTTCTCGCGCGGATCGCGTGTAAGATATCCAACTTTTCTCAAAATCTTTCGAAAGGTTGGGTTCAATTCACAGAGGGCGCGTGAAATACCGAGGCGAACAGATTCCGCTTGACCGCGAAGTCCTCCGCCTTCAACGAGAGCGCTTACATCAACCGTGCCTTCTAGACCCGTTTGCTTCAACGCGTCGACGACGATGTTACGCAATTCGTAAGTTGTAAAATATTCTTCCATCGGGCGTCCACTGATGGTGATTAGCCCTTTTCCATTCTTGATGACGCGTACGCGTGCAACAGAGCTTTTGCGACGTCCGAGGCCGTAAATATAAGAACTCCCACTTGAAACCTTCTCAGCTTCAACCACAGGAGTTTCTTCCTTTTTCTTGGCGCGCGTTGCTGTCGCTTTCTTCTTTGCAACGGGTTTCTTCTCTTTCTCTTCGGGGTCTTTTTTCGCCGTTGTTTTTTTCTTCGTCTCAGTCGCCATAGGTTAGGTTACGATTATCAAACGTTTCATACGATCATTCTGCGTGCGGTTTTTCGGAAGCATGTACTTTACCGCGTGGCGGATGATTTCTCCCGGACGCTCTTCACGAAGCTTTGGCATCGAAAGGCGGCGAATACCACCCGGGCGGTTCGAGGAAAGGAAGTGCACCTTCTGCTCTTCTTTCTTTCCGGTAAACACAATTTTGTCTGCATTTTTCAATTTTACAACAGCCCCGCGATCGATATGCGGTTCGAAGTCTGGGCGATTTTTGCCCATGAGGTAGGTTGCGATTTCACTCGCGAGACGGCCGACGATTTTTCCGGAACCATCGATTTCGATGACTTCACGTTCAACGGTGGGCATTCCCCTTGTATTTTTCCAAGCCATAGTTATTTCAAAAGTTGAATTTGAGCAATTTCCGCTCCGTCGCCTTTGCGCTTTCCGAGCTTGATGATGCGCGTATAACCGCCCGGACGGGTGGCGTAGCGCGGACCAAGCTCTTCAAGAACCTTGAGAACGGCGGGTTCGGTCATAAGATCTTTCATGAGCTCACGGCGGGCATGAAGCGACTTCGCCCTTCCCTTGGTAATGAGCTTCTCCACGATAGGACGTACAGCTTTCGCTTTTGCAAGAGTCGTGTTCACGTGTTCATACAAAATAATCGATGTCGCAAGATTGCGCATCAATGCTTTACGTGGTTTGGCCGTTCGGCCGAGTGTTTTTGTCTTATTGCGGTGCCTCATACATCAATGGGAGAATCGGGAGAATTTAAGCTGTTTCTTCACTATACGTCAAGTCTTTCAAAACGCCAACATAGTCCGTGAGAAGCGATACCGTCTGCTGAACCGCTTCAAGCGGGTCAATGCTTCCGTCCGTTTCAACACGGAGAACGAGCTTATCAAAGTCGGTTTTTTCACCCACACGGGTGGTTTCGACCTTATAAGACACATTTACGACCGGGCTAAACAATGCATCAATCGCGATTGTTCCAAGCTCCATCTTTTCTTTTCCGCGGTCTTCTATCGAGCGATAACCGCGTCCAGGACCAACGGAAACTTCCATTTCGAAGCTTGCAGATGGATCAGTCGTCGTCGCAATGTGAAGATCTGAATTCACGATTTCTACCTCCGCGTTCTTTTCGAAGTCCGCTGCCGTAATCGTACTTTCGCCTTTTACTTTTAACACAAGCTTCACCGGCTCTTCGGAATGAAGTTTCAGACGAAGACCTTTCAAAGCGAGGATAATCTCAAGTACGTCCTCTTTGACATGCGGGATGGTTGAGAACTCATGATCTGCCCCTTTGATTTTTACCGCCGTAACAGCGGCACCTGGCAAAGAAGATAACAGAACACGTCGCAAGGCGTTTCCAAGCGTCGTGCCGTATCCCTGGGCACAAGGTTGAACGGTTAAAACACCTTCGTGCGGGCGTTCACCATGTTCGAACTGAATTTTATTTGGAAGAAGAATAGGCTCCATAGGCGTGGTAAGAAAAGGGCTGGGAAGAATTAACGTGAGTAGAACTCAATAATCATCTTGGAATCGAAGGGTTGTTGATGGATTTCCTCAGCGGACGGTAAGCCGGTAACTTTTACAGAAGCCATTTTCGGATCAACCGAAATCCAAGACGGGGTTTCTTTCTGCGTTAAGTTCTCTTCCACTTCTTTCCAGAGCTTTGTTTTTTCGCGCTTATTGTCGCGAAGCTGAATCACGTCGCCGGCACGGACTGCATAGGAAGCAATATTCATTTTGGTTCCGTTCACATAGAAGTGCGCGTGCGAAACAGCCTGACGAGCAGCTGCGCGTGTTTTCGCGAAACCGGCTCGATACACCGTGTTATCAAGACGTGCCTCGAGTTGTTGCACAAACATCAGTGCCGTGTCTCCTTTTTTCTTTGAGACCTTTGCAAAAAGATTGCTAAATTGTTTTTCCGTCATGCCGTACATGCGCTTCGTTTTTTGCTTTTCGCGAAGCTGCTTGCCGTAGTCGGTCATGCGGCGCGGTCGACGACCGACACCCTGCTGACCCGGGGTATTTGGCCGGCGACTCAAAGCACGCGCGTGCGCAGATGCATCTGAGAGAGCAACTCCTTCGCGGCGTGATTGTTTGGCGGTGAGTTTCGTTTTTTTCATATGGGACCGTTCAGCCTGTCAATGATGAATAACGTTAAATATTATACGCGACGGGGACGCGGAGGGCGGCAACCGTTGTGTGGGGTCGGAGTGATGTCTTTGATCGAAAGGACCGAAAGACCTTGTGCGTTCAATGCGCGCAAAGCGCCTTCACGACCCTGACCAACTCCAGAAATGAAAACCGTAACCTCCTTTAATCCGTAGGGTTCAACCTTTTCTACAACATCTCGGACGATAATGGACGCGGCATACGGAGTCGCCTTTTTCGGACCCTTAAAGCCATTGGAACCCGCGCTCGACCAAGCGAGAACGTTTCCATTCATATCCGTTAAAGATACGATGGTATTGTTGTAGGAAGATTTGATATACGCGCGTCCCTGAACCACCTGACTGCGTGTTTTCTTCTTTCCTTTCTTCGGTTTCGGCTTTGGAGTCTTCGAAAGCTTCGCCGGTTTTTCTGCTGCGGCCTCCGTTTTGGCCTGCTTTAATTCTTCTGCCATATGTAATGCTTACTGTTCTACGGTTTAGGTCTTTTCAAGCTTACGCTTACCAGATCCCATCGTTCGACGCTGGTTTCCACGAACGGTACGGGAATTTGTCTTTGTGCGCTGTCCGCGAACAGGAAGGCCTGCTTTGTGGCGTTCGCCTCGATAACAGCCGATTTCCTTCAAGCGTTTGATGTTTCCAAGCGTTTCACGACGAAGTTCACCTTCGACTTTGTAGTTCTTTTCAATTTCTTCGCGCAGTTTATCTTCGTCGGCGGTTGCCAAGTCTTTTACGCGAATACTCGCATCAACGCCTGTTGCCGCAATGATTTTTTTTGCGGTTACATCGCCGATTCCTAGAATGTAGGTCAGCGCAATTTCAATGCGCTTATTTGATGGGAGGGTTACGCCTGCAATACGTGCCATAGATAAAAAATGTAATATTAGCCTTGACGCTGTTTATGTTTAGGATTCTTTTTACAAATCACAGCTACCCGGCCTTTTCGGCGGATAACCTGACAGTCCCGACACATAGGTTTTACAGATGCTCGTACTTTCATAATTCGACAGTAAAATGGGTATGCCTTGAGAAATCATCGGCAACGTGCCTACTCCTCTTAGCTTGATAAGTGGCCTATAATCTATATGTGATCCGACCTTTTGTCAAATCGTAGGGGGTCATCTCGAGCTGCACCTCATCACCAATGGTGAGGCGGATGCGAAATTTGCGCATTTTTCCCGAAAGATAGGCTCGAATCTCTTGGCCGTTGTCCAGTAGGACCTTAAACGTAGCCCCAGGAAGCGCTTCGGTAATTGTGCCTTTCATTACCAAAAAATCCTTCGTTGGAGACGTAACTTTAGCGGCCATATACGGTTGTTTTCATCAAAAAATTCTTAATAATCATGAAGATGTGGCTAGAATAACAGGCTTTTTAGGGATTGGTCAATCTATTCCCCTTTTTTCGGTCCCGAAACAGTTGCTTTAATGCGCCGAACCCCCGCAGACACGGATTCCTCTTTTTTGATTTTGAAGCTTCCAAGCTCCCCTGTTCGCTCGGCATGAGGGCCTCCGCAAATCTCCTTTGAGAAACAATCTTTCTCATTATCGCCGATGAAGTAGACCTTCATTTTTCCGCCAAGCTGCGCATACTTATCTTCAAAAAGCCCAATCGCTCCACGCGCCTTCGCTTCTTCCACTGTCAGCTCCTCAAAATGGATGGGGAGATCCTTTTTGATTACGTCGTTCACAATATCTTCCACGCGCTGAATTTCTTCCAGCGTCATTTTTTGCGGATGAGAAAAATCAAAACGCAAACGCTCTGCTGTTATGTTACTGCCTTTTTGTTCAACGTGGTCTCCTAATACCTCTCGCAAGGCTTCATGCAGAAGATGCGTCGCTGTATGAAGACGTGTCGTTTCTTCGCTCTGATCGGCGAGACCGCCTTTAAACGTTCCTGCAGACGCCGTACGCGAAAGCTCCTGGTGCTTTTTAAATTCTTTTTGAAAAGCGTCGTGATCAATATGTTTTCCTCGCTCCGCGAGAATTTCCTCGGTTAATTCAAGCGGAAAACCGTAGGTCGAAAAAAGAACAAAGGCTTGCTCACTGGTAAGATCTCCTTTTGCGAGCATCTTTTCCAATTCATGCATACCTTTTTCCAGCGTCTTATCAAACTTTTCTTCCTCCTGTTTCATTTCATGGACAATACGCTCTCTGTTTTGTTCAAGCTCCGCGTATTGCATTCCAAAAACGCCAATCACAACATCGGTAATGAGATGCGTGAAGCCATCCTTGATACCCAGTTTGCGCGCTTCACGAATAGCCCGTCGAATGAGTCGGCGCACAATGTACCCCTGTCCAATATTTGAAGGCGACACGCCTCTTGTGTCACCGATGACAAAGGTCGCTGCACGAATATGATCTGCGATAATGCGAAACGACCTGTCGTCGAATGCATTCGCTCCGTAGGTTTTTCCGCTCAAAGATTCCACTTTATTGAAGATGGCTTGAAAAATCTCTGTGTCAAAAATCGTGGGAACTCCCTGAAGCACCGCTGCCATTCGCTCAAGGCCCATGCCCGTGTCAACGTTCTTCTGCTCAAGCGGACGGAAGCTTCCGTCTTCCGCCTTGAAGTATTCCATGAAGACATTGTTCCAAATTTCCACAAAGCGTCCGCAATCACAATTGGGATGACAATGCACTCCATACGCTTCGTTATGTTTTAAGCCGGTATCATAAAAAATTTCCGTGTCCGGTCCGCAAGGACCTGTTTGACCGGCGGGACCCCACCAGTTCTTTTTCTTTGGGTAGGCGTAGATACGCGCACCGTTTTCTCCCGTCGCCGGAAGATCTTTATTTGCTTCGCCCATTTCCGCCGCCATTCCTTTTACTTCAAACAATGCCTGCCAAATTGCAATTGACTCACTATCTTGCGGCGCGTCTTCATCTCCTTCGAAAACGGTCACGTAGATTTTTTTCGGATCGATATTGAGCTGTTTTTCATCCGTCAAAAATTCAAAGGCCCATTCCAAAGACTCGCGCTTGAAATAATCGCCCAGCGACCAGTTCCCCAGCATTTCAAAAAAGGTGAGATGGCGGTTATCACCGACTTCTTCGATATCATCCGTTCGAAGACATTTTTGCGCACTCGCAAGGCGCTTTCCACTTGGATGAGGTTCCCCAAGAAGATATGGAACCAACGGATGCATTCCAGCTGTCGTAAAGAGAACCGTCGGATCATTTTCCGGTATTAAAGAAGCCGAGGGGATGATTTTGTGCCCCTTCGATTCAAAAAAGGTAAGAAATTTTTCTCGTATTTGATTGACAGTCATAGCGTTTATGCCTGCACAGTAGCGTGCATTTCAGCCCTGGGCAAGCGGCTTTTCCTCTTTTTTAGGCGGCGGTGATCGAAAGCTGCGATATACCAGTTCTGCTTGATTTGCGAATACTTTCAAAAGAGGCACATCTAACTCGCGAATTTCATCCCCATCAAGTTTTATAAGGATGTACGCAAGCATATTGCTTTTAAGATCAGAAGGGACAACCAGAATCTCGTGATCGTCTTCAGATCGAATGAAGGCATGACTTACGCCTTGTTCTCGAAGCGTTTTCAAATCTTTATTCGGTACGCGAAAAATAATTTCCGCATTGCTTGAATAGAGGAACTCCCCCTCCGTCCGAAGCTTCTCCGTATCCACAAATCGAATCAGCGCAGCTTTTGCGCCAATAGACAAACAGGCATTCATGGCAAGCGCTTGCAGAACTTCTTTTGGAACGGTTTTTGCTTCCGTGAGGGTCTTTGACGTATTGTTCGCAATCTTTTTCAGCAATTCTATTTTGCGATTCACGGAGCCAATATATGCGTACGATTCAATCAGTTCGTGTTTTGCGCGGCTATAATCCATTTCTGTTTGTTCTCGCTCTTTTTCTCTTCGCTCCATCAGGCGTTCATAAGCGGTGAATGTGAAGAGACCAGCAATTCCAAAAGCAAAAATAGTCAGCTCTTCAAGCTGCGTCTCAGAAAATCCAAACAAAGACCTCGTCTGCATGGACGGCGCAAGAACCGCCAAGACAAAGAAGACAAGATAAAGAACAGAGATCCATTCAATACGTACAGGTTTTTTCATGGGAGTTGACGCAACTATATCGAATCTTCGGAAATGGTTCCACCTCCAAGGCATTCGTCTCCGTTATAGAAGACAGCGCTCTGACCCGGAGCGGGTGCCCAAACCGGTTCTTGGAACAAGACATGCGCTGTTTTGTTCAGCTGTACATTAGCCCGGATGGCCTTTGCATGATAGCGAACAACAACATCAACCACTCCGTCTTCCGGAAGCGGGTTGAGCCAGTGTAAATCTTCCACGTTTAGTTCTTTCTTACAGAGCAAGGGATGTTCCCGATTTGGAACAACGATAAGTTCATTTTTTTTCTCATCCTTTGCAGCGATGTACCAGGCATGACCGCCTGCGCTCACGCCCATCCCCTGGCGCTGCCCGATTGTATACGTATCAAGTCCATCATGTTCGCCGATAATTTTCCCTTCAGAATCTACAATGGTACCGGGCTTCGACTCAATGCGCTTGCGCAGGAAATCTTTGAAATCAATTTTTCCGATAAAACAAATCCCTTGTGAGTCGGGTTTGTTTGCAGTTGGCAATTTTAGCTCTTCCGCAATTTTGCGCACATCCGTTTTTTTATATTCCCCAATTGGAAACAATGCATGCGCGAGCGCCTCAGGATGTATACGATATAAAAAGTAAGATTGATCCTTACTCGCATCTATGCCGCGTAAAAGGTGCGCGCGTTTGTTTTTATTACGCGCAACACGGGCATAATGTCCCGTTGCGATAAAATCGAAACCAGCTTTTCTCGCCGCTTCATAGAAGAGGCCAAACTTAATTTCTTCATTGCAAAGGACATCTGGATTTGGCGTGATTCCGTTTTCATATCCTTCAAACAATCGCTCAAGAACACGCGCGCGGTATTGTTCTTCAAAGTCAAAGGTGAGCAAGGGAATGCCGAGCTGAGCTGCAACGCGCATTGCATCGCGCCGTTCTCCGCGCCATTCACATTCCCCTGTCCATAAATCTTTTGTATCCGACCAGTTTTTAATAAATCCACCAGCCACTTGATAACCTTCCTTTACAAGAAGTGCCACCGCCACGCTCGAATCAACCCCGCCGGACATGCCAACGAGGACTTTTCTTTTAAGAGGGGTATTTGTTTGTTTGTGTTTATTCCAAATTCTGGTCATATTCGTTTCGTTTACCGGGCCTACAGCATTAAAAGTACCGGGAATGTCAGTTTTGTCCATTTCCCGTTCGTGAATCTTGTTCGGCAGAGGGATGGTGGCAAAAATCTTGACGCTCTCGCCTTCGATCACCACTTCATCAATTAAGAGTTTGATTATATCTTTTTTTAGATGTTCTGTCACTATTTTCGGATCATTTATTTTACTCAAAAAACTTATAGCAGGTTTCCTTAAAGAGATCGATCTTTGCGCTTACGTCATGCTGAACATTGAGCTTCATCATAAGAGCATCACGTTCGGAAATAAGTTTCTCCTCGCTTAGCTCGATATCTGTTTTCTCTTTCCTTAATTCCGGAAGCGTCATTACTTCGGCTTTAAAGGCTTCGGTGATTCGTTTCTTGGCCACTTCCAGTTTTTTGATCGCACCTGAGATATAATCCAATCGGCCTTCTATACTTTTAGCTCGTTCTTCATTCAATATGGATTCGTCACGGAAAGTGTTAAAAACATCTTCCGGATTTTTCAAAATGGATTGTACCGTATTCCAAACCATCGGCTCGATTTGATCTGCTCGCAAGTATGGACTATGGCAATTCTCTACCGGATTATTGTTCATCCGGCTCTTGCAGTAGTAATAAATGACACCGCTCTTTTCTTGATGACCGCAATACTTTAGATGGTCTTTACCGCATCGGATAAGTCCTTGCAATAAATATGTCTGTTTGGTGCATCGTTTGGCGAACATAAGATTCTTTCTCGCTTGCAGGAGTCCTTTCTTGTGCTGTTCATCGGAAACGATCCTCGGTATCTCTATGGGAAACCATTCCTCTTTGGCTCTTTTGATTTGCCTTACTTTCGGCTTCCCAGTCCGGAGATTTGCCACATCCAGTTTTATAGTCTGATTTTTACAGCAATACCACCGTCCGGTATAGACCTCGTTGGCCAAAACGTTTCGTATGGTCACCTCGCTCCACCACCCAAGCGGAAACTTTTTCAATCCTTTCATCTTCCGATTCTTTTCGGTATTTTTCAGAGCATCGTATTTCGTGGGGATTTTAAGCTCAAACAGTTTCGCTTGGATTTGTCTGATGTTGAACTTATCCTCTGTGTACCAGTCATAAATCATTTTCACCACCTTGGATTCGGTTTCATCGAGCTCGTGTTTGCCGATCGCATAATTGTATCGGTATCCGAACAGCGGCCGACCACCGTTAAACTTCCCGGACTCGATTCTCCTTTTCATTCCGCGCTGGGTTCGCTCCATTATTTTCGCTCTCTCGAACTCACTAAACGCGCTAAGGACGGTGAAGAGCAATTTATCATTTGGAGTCGACGAGCTCTCCGGTCTTGAAATGGATGGTAACGTTTTTCTTTTTGAGCTCCTCGAGGATGATGAGCTGGTTATACGTGTCTCGGCCGATTCGGTCGGCATCATAGACTAAGAAATATGCGACGTCGTCATGCGTTTTCAGATACTCACGAAAGGCTGTAAGTGCTGGACGGATCAGTGCTGCTCCGCTGAAACCATCGTCAATAAACATCATCGACTCGTCCGGGATCGGCAATTTGTGATTGATGGCATATTGCATCATTCCACCAATGTCGTGGATTTGAGTGTCGATGGTCTGATTGCTTTTTTGTTCCTCGGTTGAAACCCGAGTAAAAGAGCTTTTGAATGATCCAAAGCTTTCCGATAAGGAAGTTGAGGAAATTCGGGATCAGATGTATATGCTTTGCGAGATTATGTTCGAGCAATGGCAAGCGGAAAGAGGAAAAGCTACATCCGAACAAAAAGAAAACGTGCATGATAAGGAGAACAGTTAAGCGGATCGTCCAAAACTTTCAAAATTTGGCGCGAGCTTGCTTCGCAAGCGAATGCAAAGGATCAAAGAACCCAAGAACCAAAGGGTCAAAAGTTATAAAGATACAAAAGATTTAAGATCCAGACTTGCGGAGACGGAACACGAACACGCTGCCCGGACCCCACTCGCTGCCGGGCGTCGCCCAACCATCGCCGTCCAGCCACAAATCGACTCCGCTGTTCCCCAGCGAGAAGACGTCCGGGCCGCCAGAGCCGGCGATTGGCTTCATGCCCATAAAAAACCATTCATGCAAAGGTTGGTTACGATACTTCAAACGATAATTGGGACCGGCATCGGCAGGACACAGTTCCAATCCGAGATTTTGAGCACGCTCATAGATTTGATCAATCGTGACAACTCCCTTGAATCCAAGATCGGCGTAGGTAAGTCGAATAAACGTGGCTTCTTCCCGATTTTTACCCGGCACGAATTCCCTATTCTTGAGCATTGATTTTGCGGAGTCGAAGATGCATACACCGGCCGCCTCCATTTCGGAGATAAGTTGCTCTGCGGACTTCCCTCCTATCTCGACGTTCTCTCTGCGAATTTTCTTGTCGGGAAAAGACGTATACACATGTTCGATATTCTCCGGCAGTTTTTGAAATATGCCCGGTTCGAGCTGTCCGACATACGCCTTGGTATTTTCATTTATTTGGCTCGGCACGTGAGCGATCTCGTCTCTGGTGCATTCAAAAATGACGAGCATATCCTCCTCAGTATTTCTTCCTTGGCGAAGCTCGGCGATGCGCGGGTCTTTCTGATATCCGAAGCCTTCGATAGTTCCGTTGATTTCGTAGAGCAGAACAAGATCGTCTTTGGTGAACGGTTCGTCATTCTCACGCTTTTTCTCAAGAGCGGTGAGCATTCGCATGTCCTCGCTTTTCTTGCGATAAACATCGGCTTCTCCTCCGAATTCCGAAAGCTTGCTATCGAGAGCTTCCTGCATGACAGGTTCGACACCTTGATGCGGTTGAATTCCACGCACTTCACCGATCCTTTTGTCTCCATCCATGCGAATGGCAAGACGAGGCTGAGTCGGTTCGCCGTTTGAATCATTGGTGTAGTACACATAAAAATCACCGCTCTCTATCTGCGTTTGAGCGGTGGAATGTCCGGCAGTACACCAACCGGTGCCTTTGCCTTCGAGCGATTGAAAAAGCTTCTCCGCATCGCCGCCTCTCCCCTGCTCGTATTTCACCCATTCTCCGCGAATTTCCTCGCGGTTCTCCATCGAAGCGGCGAGGGATTTTGAAATGAGCTCGGCATAAAGGTTCGAAAACTTCTTTGAAAAGACTTCCTTGATCTCCGGTTCTTTGAGGTTCTTATTGTCCGCTTTTATTTTTTCATAAATGTCGGCGATCTGCGCGAGTGGTTCGCGGTAGATATCCGGATACGGCGCGACCGTGCTGTCGGTGCGTTTCTTGAATTCACCACGTTCCTTGTCGAATTGGGAAAGTTTGGTGACGTTTCTCCAAACGAAATATTTAAACCACGCCGGATAGACGGCATCGTCGGAGGTGAGGTAATCCATCCATGCGTCGAGCGACGCTTTCTGATCCTCGATGGCGACGTCCATCATCTGCTCGCGGACATTTTCCGGAATTTCTTCTACGGCTTGTCCGCGTTCTCGCGCGATGCGTTTTTGGAGTTCAAAATAGCTGTCCGGAAAATTCTCACGCTTTATAATGAGCGCGTCATAAATCTTGTCCCGGAACATTTCGAGATTGCGTTCGCGCTTACGTTCGTCCGGATTGAGAAAGATGTTCTCAAGCCGATCCATATAGGCCTCTATGCGCTCGGCCGGGTCGTTTGGCATCTTTTCGCCGGTGCGAGACTCCTGCCGCTTGACGGCTCGGTTCACCTCCGGAGATGTCTGCAATTCGGGGTTTTTGAGGTGTAACGGATGCTTTTCCATGACCTTACTTTAGCAAAAATTCATCTTTAAATCAAGAGGGTTTTGCTATACTGGTTTCAGATAGGTTACATTGAACGGCTACGGTTTTTCAAGACCCTTCCGGCTCATGCGAATTGAGAGTCCGCCCGGTCAAGGCTTGGCGGAGAGGATTCGCATGTCAGTCAACAAAAAAGAAAATACTTGGTGCGACGCGTCGGTTGATTCTCGATCACGCATAAAATACAGTCCGGTCTTTTGCGCCACGCGCACCAGATGGACAGTGTCACGGATGACGTGCCGCACAACACCGACTCTGACGGCAACCCGAACGTCTTCAAGCTGGAACGCAACGACGACGGTTTGTGGCTGAACGACAATTGGGCGAAACCCGACAACGAGTGGAATCCGGACAACAAGTTCGTGTTCCGTCTCCGAAACTCTTTTCTTTCCCGCGGCTTACACGTCGCGGTTTTTCTTTTCGGGATTATTGAGATTTTTCTTCCAGCCCCCGAACATCTTGCCCGCTTCCTCGAGCTTTAAAGAAACGTCTTCGCAGTGCTTGTTTGAAATGAGCTTGCCTTCCCATGCGACCGAAACGAGGAATTTAAGCGTGTCCAATACCAATATGCAATCGGCTATCTTTCCCGCTTTCTTCTCCTTTTCGGTAAAATAAGCGACATACGCAAGCTCGAGCAGATCGAGGAATTTATTTTCAATTCTAGAGCCTATGGTATACCGGGCTCCTTTGGCGATATGAGGAACAATATTAACCCAAATCAAATATCCCTCTTTGATTCGATTCAAAATCGAGGCGGAGTTGAAAATCGGGGGGGGGAGAATTCACTTGTCGATTCATATTTACCATAATATCATTTCCGTAGAAAACTTACTCGCGGCGTGGCGCGAATTTCTACGAAATAAGCGTGGGCGCAAAGACATTGAACGATTTTCACTTCATCTGACCGACAATATTCTCGCCTTGCACCGCGAGCTTTTCGACAAGACCTACCAACACGGACCTTATAAGGCATTCCGGATCAACGATCCGAAACCGCGTGACATTCACAAGGCCACCGTTCGGGACCGGCTTTTGCATCACGCCATTTACCGAATTTTATATCCGTACTTCGATCCCAAGTTTATTTTCGATTCGTACTCTTGTCGGCGCGTCAAAGGCACGCACCGTGCGATAAATCGCTTCCGCGATCAAGCTCGTAAGGTTTCGCGTAATCATACGCGGACAGTCTGGGTCTTGAAATGCGATATCAAAAAATTCTTCGCGAATATCAACCACGAAATTCTTGGCAATATTTTGAAGAAACATATCAAAAGCGGAAATACGATCTTACTGTTGAGCAAAGTAGTCAGGAGTTTCCACACCAAGGACAGGCCGGACATAGGCTTGCCTTTGGGCAATCTTACGAGTCAACTTTTGGTGAACATCTACATGGATGAGTTTGACCACTTTCTGAAACGGGAAATGAAAGTCACTCATTGCGTCAGGTATGCGGACGATTTCGTGATTCTGCATGAGAGCAAGGAATACCTGGAAAATCTTCTCCCGAAAATATCGGCATTTCTCGAGACGCGACTTAAGCTGTCCCTGCATCTGGACAAAGTGTTTATAAAAACATGGGCGTCCGGCGTTGATTTCCTCGGTTGGGTGCATTTTCCGCATCATCGGGTGCCGAGGACGTCAACCAAAAAGAGGATGTTCCGGAACTTAAGACAAAAACAGGCCGAATCGTCGTTGGCATCCTATCTCGGGTTGCTTAGTCACGGAAACACGCATGATCTCCGGGAAAGGGTCAAAGAGGAGTTTCCTCCGGAGGAATGATCACTTAAATTTGCTTAACTTAAGCAAATCGTCCCAAGGGTTCAAATTTGGTCAAACGGCTGGATCAAGGTGCAAGATGGGTCAAACGTTGATCCTCGGTACAAAGCTCGCCACAAGGGCAACCAAGTGGTGAAAACGGCATCCAAAAACCGCCTTTCGGGCGGTCTTGGTTTAAATCGTGTCAACTGGAAGTACCGGTCTCCGTCCCCTCTTGCTTGGTTCAAACTTCCGTGGACCTAAAACCATTTGAAACTTAAGCCCTTCATTCGTGTATGTTGCTACGAGGACTTTTGGAGGGTTGTTTGCAAAACGCTGCTTTTTTCCCGCAGCATTTCCAGAAAGGCTTTTTTCCATAATGAAATATCTCAACAGACTTTGTACGCGCCCAACTTAGCAATATGCCTCTAAAATGTAAAAGATGCTATACTGTTTGCTACTAACTATGGACCACGAAAAACCCGCGATGGATGCGGAAGCGCTCATGCGAGCGATCGAGAAAGAGCATGAAGCCATGATGCATAAACTTGATGCCCTTGATAAGCAGGAGGCGCGCTTTGAAAAACGTCGGAAGCCTCTTCCGGAAAAAATATATCATGTTACTACCCGACAACATGCGCAGGCCATCCTGCGCGAAGGATTAAATCCGGCGAAACTTCTGCTCGAAGATGAAGAAGTCGTTACCTTATCCGATGACATTGATTTTGCTATCGCTGTCGCAAGAATTACGCAAAACACCACACAAAACAATTTAGTTGTCCTTGACATTGATACGCAATATCTAACGCCTTCGCGCGTCCATAATTATTTACGAACAGCGGAACCAGATAATCCAAACCCGATGGATGCAGCAGCCATTCATGAAGTCCATTACGAATCAACCATTCCTCCGGAGGCAATACACATCGTAAAAAATACAAAATAAAAAAACGCCCGACAGATATGACTCCGAACGGGCGATGGTTTTGATGATGCTCACGATTGAAATGATGCATCATCTTAAAAAGACTTCTTTCGAGCTAGCTGTCTCCAAATAAAAGAATACACGGCGGTACTCAATATATATGAGAGAAAGAACGTGGCGGAGATCGACCGAGAGGTGCCCCCAAAGGCAGCAACCCCGTAATAGGAGCTTGCAAAGAGAACGATGCCCGTCATGATCTCGAAGACATACGAACACCAAACCCCCAATCTCTCTCTCATGCTCAGCTCCGCAAGCCCACGTTTTGCAAGCGCCTTTCTCAAGCGCTGCTTGTAGGTGATCCTGCTCAAGAACAACCAAATTCCAAATTGAATGAGCGCCGCTGTAGCCCCAAATAGCAAGGCATAAACCATCTCTCCTCCACTTATCAGACCGTTGTGGACTGAACATACCCATAGAAGCACAAACCTCCTAAAAGTCAAGATTTCTCAACCGAATATTCTCTATATTTCTTCATGCCTCGCAGTACGCCTTGATCCTTTCCCCTCTTTATGTGACCGCGCCCCTGTCTGAAGGCGCGATGCATTCAGGCAACGGCAGTAAACAATGTCGTAGGAGGATCTGAAATGAGTAGTTTCGAAATGAAGGCGGTTCCGGCCGGACAGAAGCGCGGCTGAACCGTGACCTTGGACGGGGAAGAACGAGAGGGAGTGGGTCTCATCAAGCTCCAGCCACGCTTCGGTAAGCCGACCTACGGGCTTTGCCCCGAAGGCTACGACGCCTGGGTATTCCAGGAGGCGGGTTGCGGCGCTCTGACCATCCCCTGCACGCACGCGCCCGACGGTGAACTGCTCGTTGGACTGCTTCTCGAGAAGCACACCAACATGGGAGAAGATTCCATGTGAGCGGATCGCACACGATCACTTCAAATCGCGAAAGAGAAGTGACGGGAATTTTTGCCCAAATCCACTCCAATCGCGCCTGGGGTCTTTTAGCTCGCTACAAAATCGGTGCAGTCAGCACAAGCCAGGTAAGCCCTACGCCTACTCGCAAGTTTTAGCGGCTGTTTCCACTACACTCCAGCAAGCAAATCCAACCGCGGAAATGATGGACGTCAAACCCAAAAGCCATTACTTTATTTCCAAAGAAATACAGAACAGCACGTTGTACGAAATACATATAAATGAACAGGGACAACTATTTAGCGAGGAAGCCGACACCACAGAACTGAATTGGTCGAGTTGGAGCAGCGATAGCGACGACAAATGAAATGCCTTACTTTTTTGGCGTATAGGTTTTGATCAAGCCGGGAATAGCATCCGTCTGCGTTACTTGAATTCTCCGAAGGCCGTAGCGTGTTGATGAGGTATGGATGACCTCCGGACCGATACGGAATGCAAGGTCATAACCGCTTGCTTTCACTTCTTTCTCAATTGTTTTTGACATTGCTCCGTAGGGATACGCAAAAGCCGTCACGGGTTTTCCTAGGAGAGTTTCGAGATCGAATTTTGAACCGGCTATTTCTTGATCGCGTCTCAACTTTCCGTACTGCATTAGCATGTGGCTTCTTGTATGAGAGCCGATATTAACTAATCCGCTCTCGGATACTTCCTTAATCATGTCATTCGTCATGTATCCATTTAAAATATTATTGTCAGCGATAATGAAAAATGTGGCGGGGATATTCAATGTTTTTAATAGCGGGAAGACATACTGATAATGTCCGCGATGGCCGTCATCGAATGTCAGTAAAATTGGGTGTTCCGGTAAACGAAGCGTCGAGGTTGTTAACGCGTATTCAAATTCTTCCAGTGAAATTGGATGATATCCGGCGGAAAGCGCTTCTTCTAACTGCGTTTTCAGTCGCTGCGGCGTGATAGTGTACAACCGTTCCTTCGCATTCAGCCACGGATACAACGGTCGAACATGATGAAACATGAGCACCGGGATTTCTACGGATCCGGGATGCGCAGGATCCGGTGGAATGCCGTCGGCCTCGCCGCAGGTGTGTTTTGTCATGCATACATCTGATGCGTTTGAAGCGGTTGCGTACTCATCAATCGTGGAACGTATTGAAGAAAAGCCCCAAGAAAAAGACTGTGCGGACCAAGCAAAAAGGAAGGCAAAACTAAAAAGAACCGCCATCACGATAACGAGCAGTCCCGAGATTTTATGCCGATGCTTAGGAGGTTTCTTGCTCATGCATTTTGATTTGCTGCGAACTCTTGAAGCTTCGCACGTGTCGCCGGCCCGACAATACCGTAGCCCGTGTCACTGGAAGATTTTACAACGCCGTATTTCAACTGAAAGCGCTGAACCGCTTGAAGCGTCAAAGGGCCGAACAATCCGCTTTCGATTCCCTCCGGATAAACCGCTTTATCATTCTTCAGAACGGACTGTAAATAACGAACTTGATCATTTACCTGTCCATACACAAGCGTCTGTTGAATTTTGCTTGGAACGCTCTGTACGGAAACTTGCGCTGGATCTGCTTTGGTAGCAGGCTGTGCTCCTCCAACCGCAAATTCATATACTTTTGCACGCGTCGCTGGTCCTACAATACCGTAGCCTGTGTCGCTGGAATATTTCACAACGCCGTATTTCAACTGAAAGCGCTGAACCGCTTGAAGCGTTAGAGTCCCAAAGTATCCTGTGACCAGTGCTTCTGGATATATACCCTCATCTTTTGCAAGCCATTCCTGCAATGTTCGCACGTCTTGATCGCGCGACCCGTAAACCAGGGTTTTACTGAGCGCGTCTTGAGCAATTGAGGTCGCAAATAACTCTGGATGATCCCAGGCCCATTGGCTCATCTTTTTTATAGAATTAAACGATTTGTCATAGGTATCCGACCCAAGCACAACGACGATTACTTTGCGGCTCGGATCCGGCTTGCCCTGCACCAGCGGTTCAAGTTCTGCAACAAGATTGTATTTTGACTCGTATAAAAAGCCTGTCTTTCCTCCAAGAAGCCAGACATCCGGATCCTGCAAAAATGGCTTGTTCGTGTTTTGAATCACATGATATTCCCCCGTATTCCGTACCGTGAATGCATACTGACTAATGGTAGAAGCAGAATGCGCAATCTGATTTTTAAAAACGGCTTCCGCAAGACGCGCGACGTCATAGGCGGTCACGGTGTTTTTTGGATTCATTCCCGCCGGTTCGTAAAAAACAGAATGTGTCGCACCCACGCGTTTCGCCTCAGCATTCATCTGCGCGACGAAAGCAGCCATACTCGAGCTCCCAAGTCTTCCGAGCGCCATGGCAGCATTATTCGCGCTTGAAGTTAGCGCGCTATAAAATAAGTCTCTTAAAGAAACCATTGCGCCATCCGCAACGCGTAAACGCCCGCCACCAACTTCGTCAACGCTTGAAAGCTTTACCAACTTATCCCAGCTTGGGTTGGAATCTAAAAACGCCAATGCTGTAGCTAATTTACTTAAGCTCGCAGCCGGGTGCGGTGTATCGGGTTTAAACGACCAAAGAATTTTGTGTGTATCCGGCTGCATGATAACCGCTGAAACGAATTCATTGTTTTCAGGAACAAAGGTCTGTGCGTGCACAAAACTCGGGCTTACAAGAAGCGCGAAAACGAGCATGAAGATTTTTGTGTAGGCGCGAATAGACATATGTATTTTATCAGGCTGATACGAAGCGTTCCTCTACCCATGAAGCGATAATCTCCGGGAGTTTTTGATCCTGAAGAAAGAGATTTGTTCCATGTCCGGCGCTTGTATAGGTAAGAAGTTGCTTGGTTTTGCAAGCTGCAACTTGTTCAATGTGTTTTGCAGCATCATAACTTTCTTGATCATCCCCTTGCGAGGCCATAGCTAAGAGCGCCTGTTCTGCGCGAAGCTGGGAAGCGAGTGGATAGGTTGCGATACCGCGATAATCTTCGCCAGGAGAAAGCAAAACGACCGCGGGTATTTCCGGGTGCTCTGCAGCAGTTTGAATCGCTAAGTTCGCGCCGATGGAGGCGCCAATGACAGCTACTTGATTTAAGGCAAAGCCCCTCTTCCGCAAATAAAAAAGCGCGGCTTGAACATCAAGCTTCGACTGACCATGCTGCTCATCATTAAATTGCTGATAATCCAGCGTCAGCTCCTCTTTTTGAACGCTCTCTCCATGACCGCGCAAGTCGATGGCTAAGGAAGCGATATCATGAGCTTCAAGCTCCGCGCTCAAACTCGCCCAGCTTTTTCGATCAGCAGGCATCATATGTAAAAGCAAAGCGGCAGCCTTGGGTTTTGCGGGAGCTGAATAATCGCCCACAATAATAACGCGATCTTCAGTTTGGAAAATGATGCGTTCTGTCATAGATTATTCATCAAACGTAATACGTTCACCGGGTGCAAGTTTTTTTACTGAATCGTTTTGCGGAGCCGGTGAATTCGCTTTTGCATTCCCTGTTTTTTCCTGTGCGCTTGCGCCGGTCGTTGGTTTCCGTTTTCGTCGACGCTTGCGCTTCGGAGCTTCCGTTTCGGTTGCTTGATCGAGCTTCACCTTTTCCTCTACGGGCTTTGGTCCGTCTGCGCGCTTTCCATCGCCTGCGCGCTTTTCCAGTGTTTTTTTGCGCAGCTCAACCGGCTTTTCTTTCGCCCGTAATATTGCCGTTAACAAGTCCTCATCATCGTCTCTAGACTCGCTTGCTTTCACGATGGAAATCTTCCCAGGAGGCAAATTGCTTTGTATGAGCCTTGGGCGGTTATTTTCTTTCTGCTCAGGCATATTACCCTTGGCACGCACGGGCGATTGCACTTTTACACGATCGCTTATTTCCGGTGGAGGCGGACTTTTTTTGAACTTTCGTAAATCATTGCTTCGATTTTTGCGCTCTTCCAAAACAATTGGGCGGCATTCAGGGCAATACATGGGTCGCGAAGGATCAAGCTGAACCGGTAAATCCCAAACTTTTCCGCAGCGCGAACAGGTATGCGGAAATTTTGGCTTATTACTTTTTTTCGAGCTTACGCTTTTTTGGATGGCTTCGAGACGCTCCGGCAGGATGCGAAGAAATTCTCCCTCATCTTGCGCTTCTTCCAGCGCTCCATTCTTCAGCTCTTTTGCCGGTTTAATAGCAGGATATTGAATAATGTTCGTCAGTTCCTTCGCTGTTTCATTAAGAGATATTTCCGGAACTTTTACTTCCGGAAGGTTTACAGACATCGGGCTCGCTTCCGCAGTAGCCGTGGACAGAGATGCGTGTGAACCGGCGGGCGCTGTTTCCATACCGCTCCAACGCAACACTTTTTCCTCGATAAGAGCACGCGGTTCAGCGTAACGCTCGCGAGAAATAGCGATAACTTTATCGCGAGAATCCATGTGTTTTGCAATTGGCGGAAGCGATAAGGCACTAAATGGCGGCGTTGCAACTCCGTCCACCATAAGCTTCAAATACATGTTGTACTTTGAAATATTGAGCAAGTCCTCAAGTACAAATGTTGGAGCAAATTCAGGTTCAAGCTTTTCCGCATCGGTTGCTCCAACACGCATTGTGATAATGGTTCCGGCGTTTCCAAAAATAGCTGCCGCAACTTGCTCATCGAGCTGCTCGATATATTGATGCGCGACAATGAGATTTAAACGGAACTTACGCGCCTCGGAAAGAATGCTCGCGAATGATTCGTTTGCAAAGTTTTGAAATTCGTCCACGTATAGATAAAAATCTCGGCGCTCGTCTTCCGCGACATTTTGTCGTTCTTGCGCTGCTAATTGAAGTTTTGTAATCAACATGCCACCGAGCAGGCGCATATTATCTTCACCGATACGCCCCTTAGAAAGGTTTACAACAAGAATCTTTCCATCATCCATAACGCGCCGAAGGTTCACGGAAGATTTTACTTGCGCAACCATATTGCGAATCACGGAGGAGCTTAAAAACTGCCCAACTTTGTTCTGCACAGGAGCAATGGCTTCCGTCGCATATTTTTCTGACCAGCCTGCAAACTCGGCGATCCAAAAGGTTTTTACAATTGGATCACGAATTTTTTGGACGACACGCGTTCGATATTCTTTATCAACAAGAATGCGGTTGATTCCAAGAAGCGTCGCCCCCGGATAGTCGAGCAAAGCCAGCACGCAGTTCATGAGAATATATTCCATGCGCGCGCTCCAGACATCCGGCCAGATCTTTTTAAAGACGCCCATCAACCCGGAAGCAATCAAGGGCTTTTGCTCATCCGATTCGGTTTCTAAAATATTAAATCCAACGGGATATTCAATGTCGGAAGGATTAAAATATACGACGTCGTTTATGCGATTTGATGGGATGAAATCAAGCAGCGTTTCTGCCGTATCGCCGTGCGGATCAATATAACAACAGCCATGCCCATTTTGAATGTCTTGAACAATCAAATTCTCCATGAGCGTCGTCTTTCCCATGCCCGTCTTTCCAATAACGTACATGTGACGCCGTCGATCATCCGTTTTGATACCAAAACGACGCCGTTCGTTTCGATAGTTGGTTTCCCCAAACAGCGTTATCTCGTTCAAATGATCGTGATTGTATTCAGTTGGCATAGAAGGGACGTTCCTCGACATGAGTCAGGCCCGTCTTAAGGTACGAAACGGAAACGCCTACGGGGCAGATCCGCTCTAAAAACAGTATAGCGCGTATGCTAGGCGAACGGAATATTTGCGGGCGGCTCCGCTTTTTTTGCTTCCACGCGGCGCAATTGAGGAGCGCGAACCTGCAAAAGAATAGGGAAATGCCATAGTGTAGCAAGTTCTTCGCCTGAAAGCTGGAATGGAGAAAGGCCAACCCAAGAAGAGCGTCCGCGATAGGCGCGAATAAGCTTACTTTTTCTCGTATTATTGCGTCGAGCTTTAAACCACCAAAGGTTACTACTCATACCCGTACGTTTTAGGTCAGGCTTAAGCGCCTGCATATTAAACGTATTCATTTGCTTGATCGCGCCAATAAAAGGCTGAACCGCCTTCGATTTTTTCATGACCGTTTTTTTTGCAATATACAAAAAACGGATTTTGCACATAAAACCAATTTTCGATTCCTTTCTTTCAACTGCTTCAAGAACATACCTTTCTCCAGGAGAAAGCATCATCATGCGTGGAGGATCGTTTTTTTTCTCTTCTTTTTTAGGGGCGGAACCGGAGCTTCCCAGCGCAACCGACATAACATCTTGTGCCGCTTGTATTGGCAGTTCGATTACTTGAGTTAAAACCGATGGTTTTGGCTTCACTTCGGTTCCTTTTAACTTATTGATAACTTTTTCCGCACGTTTTCGAAAATCTTTTTGGTCTGTTGGAAGCATCACGATTTGATACCAAGCCTGCTCCCCTTTTCCGAGACGGGAGAAGTTTTCTAATAGAACAGCAATCGGATCTTTAAGTTCGCCGGAAACCTTGTCCTCAAACTCAGGATACGTGCGAAGCGGGTATGGATCGGGCTGAACGTTCGTCATCTCCGTTCCCCAGAGATCCCATTCTTCGTCCGGATAATTGATGGGCACGTTTTTCGTATAATCTTCCGCTTCTCGAATTTCCGCATCAGGATACTGTGCGTAAATAGATGCTTCAATCAGATCGCGTAAGCTCGATAAACTGTGCACAAAAAAGCTTACGCGCCCTTCAATAGAAGCTATCTCAATACTAATAGAGGCCTGCGACTCCCCATGGATCCACGTGTCGGTCCAACCGACAGAAGAGTGCGCACCGGCTAAGTTTGAAAAAATGTTTTCTACCGCTCTCACCGTTTGCTCAGATGTGCGCGGAATATCGATCTCAAGCATCACCCATTCTTTTTTTGCAGCCGCTTTTGATTGAACGAGGTCAAGCCAAAGGGTACGAAGCATCCAGAACAGAAAAACAACCAGAATAATCCATCCTCCGTTGACAAACAAAATCACCATGGCCGTGAACGGATCACTGCCGGCTGCGTTTAAAAACGCATTCAGATCAAACTGAAATATAGAGAATGAATACAAGCTCTGAAGCATGCTCGTTACAGTATACCACAGGCTGAAAGTGCCAAGCTACTTCTTTCGTCTTTTGGAAAGCTTCTCAAGCGACACGAGGAGAGGTGAAGCGATGAAAATAGACGAATAGGTTCCAACAGAGATTCCGATAATCAAGGTAAGCGTAAATTCTCTCAATGTCGTTCCTCCATACAAGAAGATAGCGATAAGCACGAGCAAAGTCGTCATCGAGGTATTGAATGATCGCAAGAAGGTTTGATGAACGGATGCTTCAACAATTTCCGAGAATGTCGCAGAGGTTCGAAGAAGGTTTTCGCGGATTCTATCCATCACAACAATCGTATCCGTAATTGAATATCCGAGAATGGTCAAAATAGCTGCGATGAACGGCGTACCGATTTCTGTTCCGTAAGCGTGTCCAAGATAGGCGAAGACGCCCACCGGCACGATGACATCATGAAACGCGGCGATAATAGTGACCAGTCCATATTTCCATGAGCGCACAGGAGCGGACACTTTTCGGAAAGCGTAGGCCACGTAGAGAAGAATAGCCAAAAGAACAATCACGAGTCCTCGAATGGATTTGCTGCGCAGTTCTTTTCCAATAACCGGACCAATTCCGTCATAACGTAATTCCGTTACATTTCCGTATTTTTCGTTCAAAGCGGCAAGAATATTTTGATGTGCATCTTCCGAAATAGGCTGGAGGCGAAGCTGCATGTCTGCATCTCCGGCCGGCTGGATAACCGCCTTGCCAATGTCTTCATTAATGGATCCGAGGACGCTCTGCGTGTCGGCAACGGAAGGGCGCTCCCCTTCAAAGTGAACCGCCATAAGCGTTCCTCCGGTAAATTCAATCCCCTGCTTCAAGTTCCATGAGGCAAGAAAGATAAACGAGAACGCGAGGAGCGCGCCGGAGATGAGATACCAGAGCGGACGAAGTTTTACGACTTGGAGTTTCATATAGTTCAGATCTTATTCAGTTTTGGATGATTTTGGCTTCAAATACAACCACCCGATTTTTGCCGATCTTGTTCGCGCAAACCAACGCAAAAGCGAACGTGTGGAAATAATGGCGGTAAAGAGAGACAGGATCGTTCCAAGCCCAAGCGTAAGAGCGAATCCCTTAATTAAGGACGACGAGAACCAGAAGAGAACAGCGGAAGAAATCAGAATGGTAACGTGGCCGTCACGAATAGATGGCCAAGCTCGACGGAACGCGTCTTCAAGACCGTTTGTCAGCGTTTTTCCTTCACGAAGTTCTTCTTTTAGTCGCTCAAAGACGAGCACGTTTGCATCGACAGCAATACCAATGGAGAGGATAAAACCTGCAACACCGGAAAGCGTAAGCGTAACCGGAATCAGCTTGAAGAATGCAGCTGAGAGGGCGGCATAAAGCCAAAGAGCTAAGATAGCGGCCAGTCCCGGCAAGCGATACAGAATCAACATGTAGATCGCAACGAGAATAAAGCCAATAAGCCCCGCGACAAGCGAACGATGCAATGAGTCGGCGCCAAGCGTTGGACCTACGGTTTGCTGCGCAATCAAGTCAATCGGAATCGGAAGCGCACCCGCTTGAAGTCGGCGTGCTAATGTTTTTGCTTCATCAATACTAAAGTTTCCCGTGATAACGGCACGTCCGCCCAAAATCTCTGATTGCACGACTGGCTGAGAAATGATCTGGCCATCGAGAAAGATTGCGATAGGCTTGTTTAGGTTTTTCTTGGTGAGCTCAGCAAAAAGGTCGGAGCCTTCTTTGTCGAATTGAAGTGAAACCTGAGTTGCACCGCTATTTTGATCAAATTCAACACGCGCGGAACTAAGCTGTTTTCCTGTTAAATCAGTCGATTTCCAAGGATCCTGAGGAGGAACGATGTCTGCATCCACTGTTTTCTTCACCTGGATAAGACGGAGACGAAGATCTTTGTCGGGTCGCGTCCCAATCTTATAAATCAAATGATAACCGAATGGAGTTTCAACAACGTCAGAAATAGTTCCCGTTTCCTGTGGAAAGACAACATCTTCAAATGCTGGAACCATGTCGCCCTTGGAAAAGAAGCCCAGATCGCCACCGCCGGTTTTTGCACCAGGCTCATCTGAATGGTCACGAACAAACTGATCAAAGTTTTTCGGCGTAACTTGTTTTTTATAATCTTCAATCAAAGCCTTCGCTTCATCCTTTGTACGGCTGGATGTGCTCTGCGAAGCGCCTTGATACGAAACAAGAAGATGTTGCGCATGCACTTGCTCCCCCACGTCTTTTACTTCTTCCACTTTTGCAACCGTGTAATAAGACGGCTCTTCAATAACTTGATCAAAAACCGTTCCCGCTGGGACGGCGCTCAGCATGTCGAGCAAATCTTTATACTGAGCGTCTCCTTTAATAAAACCCGTATCTCCCGATGCGTCTTTCAATGCAGCATTATCTGTATTCGCTTTTGCTAAAGCAGCGAAATCCGCTCCGTCCGCTTGAGCCTGTTTCAGCAAATCTTCTGCCTTTGTTTGTTCTTCCGCATTCTTCTTTACCTTTTGCGTCTGTTCCTCTGGCGTCAGATTACGGCTTTGCGTAGGATTCTGTTCTTTGAACTCCAGAATAGGCGTTTCTCCGATAAGCTTGACGGCTTGATTTACATCGCGAATACCTGCCAACTCAACGGTTACACGCCATGAGTCGCCTGCTTGCGTTGTCTGTACAAGCGGTTCGGAAACACCAAGCGAATTTACGCGGCGTTCGATGACGTCGCGTACACCTGTTAAAGCGTCTTCGCGATCAGCGACAGCGACTTTGGAAACATCGGCTTCATATTCAAGATGTGTTCCACCCTGCAAGTCCAGTCCGAGCACGAAGGGACGTTCAATTTTTGGGATGTTAAATCCTACAATGGAGGATGTTTTTTCTATAAGCCAGTTTGTCGGATTGGGATAGGCAACGGAACCTGCTACGACAAACAAGAGAATCAGCCAAATAAGGCGATTGCGAATAGCGGCTCTCGAGAGATTGATGGACTTCTTTTTTCGTTTCATACGGGAAAAATGATTTGCGTGACTGTAGCGGAATGAAGCGCTTTGAACAATGTTTATGTCAAGGGAGTTAGGCTTTTGGCGTGGATGAATCGCCTCCAGACAGTTGAGGTGCGAGCTTCGGTGGTTGTTTTCGCAAAACAAATGTTTGCTGAACCAACGTAAGCAAGCTCATCACCAACCAGTAAAGCGTAAGACCTCCTGGAAGAGAAAATCCGATAACCGCCGTTACGAGCGGCATAACATAGGTCATCTGCTTATTCATGGATGCCGCCATTCCTTCATCCTTCGCACCTTTACTCCCCTGCACTTCCGGCGGAAGCGGCGCGATTGTTGCTGCCGGCGGTTTTAGAATTTGCTTGGTTTGAACGAATTGAATGAGCGCGGCAAGAATAGCCAAAACATAGTTTGGCTTTGTCAGATCAAAAAAGCCTAAGAATGTTGGGTCAACGAGACCCGGATTTGCAACAAATGGATAGAGAAGATTCAAGCTCTTCGAGCTCAATCCAACAGAAAGGGCTCGATATAGTCCGATGAACACCGGAAGCTGCACAAGCAATGGAAGACAGGAGGAAGCCGGGTTTACCTTTTCCTTCTGATACAGCTTCATAAGCTCGCTCGCCTGAGCCTCTTTATCATCTTTAAATGTCTTGCGGACTTCCTCAATTTTCGGCTGAAGCTCTTGCATGGCTTGCTGCTGCTTAATCTGCAAATGCGTAAGCGGATACAGCAAGAGTTTTATGACGATCGTGAGAAGAATGATGGCGATACCGATGTCTTGTCCCGGGACATACAGATACAACCAAACCAGCAGGTTGAGAATCGGCTGAATGAAAAGGGTTTGAAAGATTTGTCCAATCATACAAGGTTATTCCGTTACCGA
>Ga0210041_1001092_pt1 | contig 27276 bp, 25 predicted proteins | sample CryGeymeta201503_FD_183973 | JGI IMG/M metagenome (GOLD analysis project Ga0210041, IMG submission 183973) | Groundwater microbial communities from Crystal Geyser aquifers in Utah, USA - Crystal Geyser metaG 2015-03 (SPAdes) (version 2) | ecosystem: Environmental > Aquatic > Deep subsurface >... | reverse complement strand
AAGCCATGTCGTTTCCCTCGTGTTACGGTACACGAAGAACGCAGCTTACGGCGTGACCTTCTCACGCTACGAGTGTTGCACTAGCCGGTGGAACGCGGGCAATAATTTGAGTGGCAAGGGGAGTGAAATTCGGTCAAAATGGGATATGGCGAAACGGACGATCTACGAACTGGCCAATCTGACGCTTAACGAGTCCTATCTCGGCATGACCGGGGAATCGGTCGAATCGCGCTTTGAGAAGATCAGCGCGGATCCGCCGCCTTCGCTGAGTCATTGGGAATTCGATTCCCACCGCATTGAGGCTCGGGCGATCGAGTCCTTCGACGCGGCCGACGCCGACGGGATCCGCTTTTTTTCCGAATTCTGCGCTTCTTTTCACAAGTCGAGCACCGCGGTGATCCGCTGTGAACTCGACTGCGATCCCGCGCCGCAGCACGACGAAGAAGGGACCCTGGTGCCCTGCGCGATGAACTGCGACGAGGTCCGCAAGGACCGGCCGCGAGGGCCTTGACAACCTAAGTAAGACGGAGTAAACTTTGGTTATGAATAAGACCGAGGTTTTCGCCACGAAGCTGCCGGTCGGACTCAAGAGCAAAATCGACGAGGTCTGCGCGATGCTCGGCATGCGCAAGAATTTCTTCATTGAAGAAGCCATCCGCGAGAAGCTTGAGGACCTGATCGACGCGCACGATCTCCGGCAGGCGATGAAGGAGTCCACGGGCTTTCATTCCTGGGAATCGGTGAAGAAGGGCTTGAAGTAAGTGCCGTTCCGGCTGGAGTTGGAGACCCGGGCGCTGAAAGAGTTTAAGGCCTTGCCGAAGGAACGCCGCGAACTGATCGGCGCCGTGTTCGACGATCTCTGCCGAGATCCCCGCCCTCCGGGGGCGAAGAAACTCAACGGAGTCGACGGTTGGCGGGTCCGCAAGGGCGACTACCGCATCCTCTACACGATCGACGAAGCGCGGCGTTTGGTTCGGGTGTATCGCGTCGGGCACCGTAAGGACGTCTATCGCCGCTGAGGGCGGGCCCAGATTTGAGTAGGCGGTTTACTTGGTGTCAGGCCGTCACTTTGTCACTTTTGCTCGTTTATTGGTGCTGCGAATACATCCGTGAGTCTTAATATTGACCCCGCGAATTTTCTCGTCGGGAGACGACAATCGACATTTTTAGCGCGCGCAGGCAAAACTCGCCAAAACGTGGGACTTCCTGAGTTTTATCATAGGGCCTGATGCGCAATGATCCGTCCATTGCCGGAAATTGGCGTTGTGAAAGCTTACTCGACCGGCTGGATACCGGGGATCCGGTAACGCTGGAGGCGGCTGTTCGGCTTGCCTGGGATGGTGTAGGCAATAGCCCCCCGACTGAGGAGGAGCCGAATAGTCTTATTCAATTGACCCGAAACGCGCTTTTGATCTAGATGCTCAGAAATTTGAGCTTTGCTCAGCGGTCCCTTTCTGAGAATCCGCAGAATTCGGGTCTCCAGCAACTCTGGCCGCGACTCTGGCCGCGACTCTGGCTGCGACTCTGGCTGCAATTCCGGCTCCGTAACCGTTGATTTTTTGAATGTAAGCCTAAAAGCAGCGTCCGATTCGAAGACCGGCTCTGGCATCGCGGCGGCGGAGCACTCGTCGACCATCTTCTCGATCCCGCTGCCCCAATGCTCGATGAGTCCGGCATAAAAGAGGGCCTCGGCGATCTGCCGGTTCCTGGGGATCGAATGGTGCGCCTGCTTGAGCGTCTCTACGGATAGGCCCGCCGGGAGCCCTCCGGGGTTCATAAACAGCACCTCTTTGTCATAGACGCGGACCTGGACATGGGCCGTGCTCAGGTAGTCCCGGTGGCAGACCGCATTAGTCACGGCTTCCCGGAGCGCCTCCAAGGGATACTCCCAGACGACATCACGCTGCGGTCTGCCCGTCATAACGAAACGCGTATCGAGCTTCTCCCGGAAGTAGCCCATCACCCCTTCGATCTGTTCGAAAATGGTGCCCTCGATTTCCCGGTCGTCAACGATGAGGGTCTCCGAACGAAACCTCCCGACCTTGACCAACGCCGAGCGGTAGAAATCCTGCGGTGCCTTGCCGAAAAGAAGAATCGCGGCGCGCGTCGGCCGGCCTTTGCGGATCAGCTTGAGTTTTTGCAATAGCTCCGGCGCGGTAATCCCGGAAGCCATCGGCCTTCGGCCCTTCTCGTTGGCCAATCTGATAAAGGCTTTGACCTTGGTCGTCGAGATATCCGACATTCCGGCGCGGATCTCCGGCACCTCGTCCCATGTCATGCCGACGCTGGAGAGGACGATGCGGGTGACTTCCTCCACGCCCATCCGACGCGTCGTGCTGCCCGAGCGATGATAGGCCTTCCCATGATACATGACCGGCCGGACCCGGCTTTCCTGTACTTGAATTTGGACGACGCGCCTGCTTTTGACCGTGACCGCTTCAACGGAAGGCTGGAGCCCGGTCGCTTGGGCGATCTCGTCAGCCATTCTCTTAAGCGTCTTCGCGCCGCCCAAAACCCCGAGAACAATTCCCTTATCGTCCACGCCGATGAGGAGTATGCCGCCCTTGGTGTTGGCAAAAGCGCAGACGGTTTCGATAGCTTGCCGGCCGAACGATTCCTTGAACTCCAAGGTCTCGGATTCGCCTTGCCGGATGAGTTTGAGCAGTTTCGCCGCGGTCGACGCCATGGTCTTTTTTTCCGTCGCCTTCCAGGATAACAAAATCCTGGGGGGCCTACTCATGTCCAAGAATCTCACCCAAAAAATCCGGTAAGCATCCGGTGGGCTCGAAAATCGGCGACGGCCTCGAATTGAAGGGCATGTTTCGCGGTGCGTCCGCGACGCTCGCGCTTTTATACGGCCAAAAGCGCGAGCCCGGAACGAAAAGCGTCATTTTGGACGTAGGTCTTCCCCGGCTGTTTTATCCACAACAGCACGATATCGTCAATCGGTATCAGGCGGGGGCGACAAGGCCCGGCGGGGCCAAAATCGCCCAGCGCGCTTGCTCGAATATCTCCCGGAACGGATAGGACCGGGGAATTTTCAGCCAAAGGACCCGCGAGCGCCTGGACACCACCGCCGCCAAACGAATCAGCCGGAACCGCACGGTCTTGATCGCCAGGGGACGCCACGACTTCGGAAGAGCCAGATGCTTGGTCGCCGAGAAGACGGTATTGGCCAGCAATGCGATCTGGAAGTAGGCGGCATTGGCGTAGAGCTCCCGGCAAGGCAGCTTGGAAAGCCCGAAGCCGCCATGAAGTTCTTTGTTGACGTTCTCGGAACCGGCCTGGCGGTTGCGATGGAATTGGAGCACCAGTTCAGCAGGCCAATCATCGAAATTATTTAGGATCGCATGGTATTGGTACGGGTCCGTATCGAATAGATCCTGTTGTTCCTTGCGCCAGCGCAGGACGATCAGCCGGTAAGCGGGCACATCCGGCGAGCTCGAGAACACATGCAGTGTTTCGGCGATCTCGGTCTTCCGTTGCGGCCAAGCCGCGCTTTCGCAAAGGCACCACTTCTTGCGAGGTATTTCGCGGATCGTCGCCAACACCGCGTCGTCCTTGCGGGCTGTGATGCTAAATCCCACGCCTGCTCGCGCCAGCACGCGCACGACCTGCGCCTGGTAGCCCGCGCTGTCGGAACGAACCCGGATTTTGATGCCGGGCAGCAAGGCGATTACGCGCTTGAGAAGAACCGCCAGATGCGCCATGGGCGAGGCGTTGCCGGGACGAAACAGCCCGGCCATCGGCATCATGAGCTCCGCGCAGGTGACGGCCACGGGGTTGTAGCCCCGGCGGCCTTCGTAGTTCATCTCAAGATCCGACTTCTGCGAGTCGAGAAAGAAGGAATCGATGTCGAGGATGAGGCTCTTGAGACCGCAGTCTCCAATGACCCGGACGGCGGTTTGCAGTTGTATCTTGCCGAGGCGGTAGAGCGCCTTGGGACCGAAGCGCCGAAGCCACTCGCCGAGCGTGTTGGCCGCGGGCAGCTCGCCCCAAAGGCTTCGCAAACCGGGGTCCCCACGCAGCAGCGCGACATCATCAAGGGCGTTGCCGCCGGCTTGGAGCAGGCCCATCAGCGTAAAGGCGGCTTCGGCGGGCGAGTAGCCCCGGTCGCGTTCTTTGATCGGCAGGGTGTTGAGAGCTTTCTGCAGACCGAGGCGCTTGGCCATTCCCAGCAAGAGCGGCAGACCGCCGAAGGAGGTGACGGCGTGGGGGGTCGTTGAAAGTTTGAACTTTTCAAGATTCTTTATTATCATCAAGTCGTGCCTCGTGGATCATTGGAGTGGTCCTGCGAGGCACATTCTATTTGAATCGGTATCTGTTTGCACCCTCGCGGCGCGACGTTGCGCCGCGAGGCACGCGCCCGAAGCGCGTAAAAAAATCCGTTCGTTTCTCGTCTGAGCGCCGGCAAGCGGCATTGCGTCCAAAATCTTCACCGTTTTGGTGAAGGCGCTATCGTCGAGAGGTTGGCTTTACCTGATTATCTGGGAATCTCAAGAAATGCGCCGTCTGCGGCCGAAGGTATCTCCCCGATCCCAGAACATTCATCGGTGAGTTTTGCCGTTGATGGGAACGGAGTTTATGCGTGAAAAGTCCCCGGCTGATCCGCGAAAGTGACAAAGTGACGGCCTGACAGCAATCCTGACACCAATCCCCCAGTTCGAGTGGGTGGGGGACCGGGTCTACGCGGCCGAGGCGGTGTGTTTTTTCGCCCACGACCGGGCGAAGCGGCCGTTCGTCAATTTTCTCCAGTGCAAGCGGGTGATCGAGGTTGGGGCGCAGTCCCCGGATTTGGGGGTTTGCCGCGGCTTTGACGCGTTGTTTACCGACATGCGGCCGCCGGGATTCGTCAAGCATTGAGGGAGGGTATCCCGACTGGAATTTTCGCGAAAACTCGGGAATACTAACCTACATGTCACGTTGTCGCGCGCGTTTCCTCCTTCTTGCGTGCGGGTTGCTATCATCTTGCAGGACTTCTGCGCCCGCCGCGCATGCCTCCACTCCCGCATCACGTTCTGCCGCCGCGAGTTCTGTCGAGGTTCATTCGGCGAATGCGATTCGGCTCGACGAGAGCCAACGCATTCTTGCGATCCTGCCATTCAGAAACAAAACCGACGATAGCGATTTGGAGGGAGCCGGAACCGTCCTCGCCGACGCGATCGCGATGAGTATTATGAGCAAAAGGAAGGACATCGTGATGGTCGAACGCGAGCGCATCGAAACGCTTTTTGCTGAGATGAAGCTCGGGCTATCCGGCGCGATCGACGCTGCGACCGCGGCAAGAATAGGAAAGCTGCTGGGTGCTCGGTTTCTGGCGTTCGGCGCGATCAGCCGGCTGGGAGGAAGGTCCTATGTCTCGGCGCGGCTGGTCGACGTCGAGACGGGCAGGATTCTTTGTGCCGCGTCCGCGAAGAGTGCGGAAAACCCCGACTGGGAGCGGATGGGAATCGAGGCGGCGAAAGGGATGCTTTCGCAGCGCTGTCTCAATCTCCGGTAGCGGGCTTGTACTCCCGGGGCCAGTTGCTCGCGATTTTTGAGGAGATGGCTTCGATCGCGTCCAGCAACTGCCCTTCGCGGATGCCCGTTCTTTCCACTTTCAGAACCGTTCCTTTTGTTTTGGCGTTAACGACTGAAAAGGCGGTGTCGTACGATCCGTTTTTCCGTTTGACCGCTCCGGAGACGATGTATTGAGCCGACGCGGTCCGCCCGAGAGAGGCGAGGCATTCCGGGTCGCGGCATAAAGAGGCCTGAAATCTGCGCTCCCGCTTGATCGCGTCGATATTCTCGAGTTCGACGATGTCGAAGCTCCCGAAAGTTTTGAACCGGGAACGCATCAGGTTTCCCAGAATCGATCCGGAATCGTCGTCCGTCACGGGATTCATGACGACGACGACTCGTTTCTTCGGAACGTATGAGATTTCTACGAGTCGATTTGGTCGGGCATCCTCTATCGCATAGAGTCGTTCCCGACCGTCGCCGCGAAGGTCGCCGACGACGATTTTCGGGTACCGTCCCCTCAATATCCTTTCTTCGCTCCATGAACCGATCGTCGGATAATCCGGATTCTTGAAAACTAAGGAGTACTCGAGCAGATATCCGTCCGTCGATCCGCGATATGCGCGTTCGGTGCCGTCGGCACGAAGAATCGCTCCCACGAGTGCGCGTTCAAAAGAACGGTGTTCACCACCGATTGCTCGGATTTCGATTCTTCGTCCCGTAGGGTCGAACTTGAATTCCGAGAATTCGGAGTACACGATTCCCTCCCGATGCGTCGAGACATGGCCCGGACCGAAGAAGGATTCGTCGCTGTGTTCCCAAGTGCCGGAACTGCGAACGAGAATCATCCCGGTTGCCAACAGAAGGTCCGAGGCGCCGGCCTTCCAGGGATTAAAGAAGATGTCCGCCTCTCCGCATCCCCGAAAGATTTCGCCGCAGGAGAGCCCGTCCGTCTCAAAGCGGCATTCTTCCATTCTCTGGTGCGTCGGCAATTCGCAATGCGGGCGAAGGGGACCCTTGAAAGTGCGGAAAAGGAACAACCGTCCTCGATCGTCCAGTTTCGAGAGCCCCCCTCCGATCCCGGTAGTCGCCGTCCCCGGGGCGGAGAAGGGACGGCTCTTCAACGCGTTCCCGTCCCACTCCATTTCAACGATGTGAGGGCATTCTGCGAATCCTGTATAGAGTCGGATTACGCCGTCATCACGGGCTTTGACGGCCGCAAGTCCGTAGGGGAAGCGACAGGGGAGTGTTTCGTTGAGAACTCGCCAATTGCCCTTGTCCCAAGAAATGACTTTTAGTCTTCCGTCGTGAAGGGCGATGACCAGGCGTTCCTTGCCGCCCAGTTCGGCGGTGATGACGCGTTCGACGCGGCGGATCGAGTCGAGTACCGGCACGACGGACCACTCGGCGACGGTGGGAGCTGCGACGATGCGCAAGAGCAGGAGAATCACCGAGGTCGTCACGGCGCCTCCAGCGCCGCATTCCCGGCCGGACAAATGCCGGCCGCCAGACGGTCGATGACGGGTTCGGGGGCTTGGGCTTCGTTCCAGTGTCCCACCCGGACGCGGTCGATCACGCCGTCGTGGACAGAGACCGCGTTGACCGAGGCGACGTACGAGCCGGCCAGTTTCCCTAGCGAGCCGACGACCACCTGCCCGGCTCCGAGCAGTTCGCCGAGACGGACTGCGGATTTGGGAGCTGTCCAATCTTCATTTTGGAGATGATGTTCGGCGATGATTGCGTCGACGCGTTCTCGTTCGAGGACCCGGCAATTCCCGATGCCGGTTATTCTTTGACGGATTAGCTCGGAAAAGCCATCGGCGTCCGCGTGAGAGACTCCCGATGCGATGAAGGGCGCGACGACGATCGCCGGGCCCGCTGTCCATTTCAATTCACCGAGGCCGGGACCCCGGCCGATTGAAGCGATCAAAGCGGCCCTTTTCCCCGAGGCAGGCTTCAGTCCTCCAACAACGAAGGCGAGGCCGTTCCGCGTCTGGAGTTTCTCCCGTCGCCAGCGCGAATCCGTTTCCGTCCATTCCGAGTCCGCGGCGTAAAGGCGGTTGATTCCGTCTCGCCTGAAATTTCCATACGCGATGCCGACGGACCACAGGTTTCCGATCTCGCCGATTTCATCGAAGCGGAGGCGCCCTTCATCCCAGGAGGTCTCTCCCAGGAACGCGCCTGGAGCGGTAAACATCCTGGGAGGATTGGAATCGCTCGCGGGGATCGAAATGGATCTCGCCAGCGTTAAAAAAGGGCCGATATTGAGTTTGGTAAGTTTCCACTTTCCCCGATGATCCTGCTCAATTACGAAGTGGTATCGCTCTCCGGCTTCCCCGTCAGGCACGATCAACTCCGAGCCATATCCTCCCTCTTCGAGTAAATATGACGTATGGGTCTCCGTGCGTGTCTTGTATCCGAAAAAGTGCGCGGTCCCGCCCTCAACTGGATCCATGCGGAAATGGACGCTATACTGTGTGAGTGCCGGAACCGGATCGCTTTTGGAGAGGCACCGGGAGCCCGGCAAGGTAAGGGCGGGAGGCGTGAGGACAACGAGACTCTTGCCGTCGCTCATTTCTAACTCGCGGAAAACAGAGATCGATAATGAACCGAACAGGCCGTTTAGAACGAAGCCAGAAAGTTCAGAGGGAGAGGCTTCTCGAACGGACCAGGCGCCTACGGCAAAGCGAGCGATAAGGATTTTTCCGGTTTTGGTTCGCGCGACGACGGCGGGTTCGTTGTCGCATCCGATGCCGAGTTGAAACCCCGCAATCCCCCGATTATCTTCGATGACGACAGATTCCTTCCAGCCTCCATTCGCGCGCGAATACTCCGAAATGCGGCGGTACGTTTGGTACGAGTTGGAGCCCAGCGCGTACACGCGTTCGACGCCGTCGCCTCGACCGTCGCCGATTTTGGCATGCCGGGGGTGAGCCGATGATAGAGGGACCACTTCCCAGAGCGCTTCCGCCGGCGTGCCGAAAAGGGTCAAACAAGCCGCGGCGCCGGCCGCGAGGACCGCGCGGGTGCGTGGTCCAATTCCACCCCCGATCGTTTTCACACAGAGAGGATAGCCCAGGATTTCTGCGCAGGCTAGGGGCCGTTGACAAAAAACGAGTCCGCTGGTATTCTCTCCAAGCGGCGTTCGCGCTGTTTCGTTTTTGAGCCGGGGTGTATCATTCCATGATGACGCGATATCAGAAAACCAGCGTGCCCTTCTTCGCGCAAGCGAAGGGGCGCTCCGTCGCGTCGTCCAACGACCCGAAGGGGTATGCGCCGCCCGGCTGATCGAATCAGAATCATCACGATTTCGAGATCCCGCTGGGCGAACTGTCCGGGGGGATTCTTTTTTGGGGAACGGTAGAACGGAAGTAAGACGGTTATGAAAAACGAAAACTTAAAAACCTTCGGCCGAATGTTCAAGAGGCTCGGCAGCGAACCGCGATTGACGGCGGCGACCGTCGCCTTCATGGCGCTGGAGCTGGGGTTCACCCTGCTCGGGCCGTGGGTGCTCGGCGCGGCGATCGACGCTCTCGGGCAGGCGCACGCGCGCGGAGGCGACATGGCCGCCGCGGCGACGCGCTACGCCCTGCTGTTCTTGGGCGCGGCGCTCGGGCTCAACGCGATGCGTTTTCTCTACACCGACACGCGGGGCCGGATGGTGCACGGGGTCGTCGAGGGGCTGCGCAAGGAGGCTTTGCGCAAGATTCACGTCCTCTCGCCGGCGTACTACGCGAGCACCGACACCGGGGCGGTGCTCGCGCGCGTGGCGCGCGACATCGAGAAGATGCGGCCGTTTTTCGGCATGGCGCTGTTTACGCTGATCCACCTGCTGCTCGTGGCGGGCGGGAGTTTCGCGATTCTGGCCTCGCAAAGCGTTTCGCTCGCGCTCACGGCGGCGGCGTTCTTCGCAGCGTCGATCGCGATGACGCTGCGCACCGCGCGCAAGCTGGGGCCGTTGAACCGGAGGGCCGACGATCTCTACGACGGCGTCGCGCTCGACATTAAGGAGAACATCGAGGGGGTGAAGGTCGTCAAGTCGTTCGGACGGGAGCGCCTGCAGGGGGCGCGTTTCGGCGCGCGTCTGGGAGCGTTCGTCGACAGCTCGATCGAGGTCGCCGACTGCTGGAGCTTCAACATCCCGCTGGCGAACGCCTTGTTCGGGCTGTGCGTGCCGGCGATGCTGGCCGTCGGAGGCTGGGAGCTGTCGCAGGGGCGCATCGAGAAGGGCGTGATCGTGGCGTGTCTGTTCTACGCGGCGCGCATCGCCAAGGAGCTTCAGGGACTGGTGCGGGTCGTCGCGATGGCGCAGGAGTCGGCGGTCAGCGCGCAGCGGCTGTATGAACTGCTCGACAGCGGCCACAGGGTCGCCGAGTCGGCGGCGCCGCTCGCGCTGCCGAAGCAACCGCCGGATCTGGTGTTCGAAGACGTGCGGTTTTCCTATCAGGAAGGAGAACCGGTGCTGCGCGGAGCCAGTTTCACGGTGCGCGCCGGTGAGCGCGTCGCGCTGGTCGGTCCGACGGGATCGGGGAAGTCTTCCTTGGTCTCTCTTCTGCTGCGGTTTTTCGAGCCGAGAGAGGGAAGGATCGTGTTGGGCGGAGTGGACATCCGGGAATTGCCGTTGGCCGAACTGCGCCGCGCGATCGGCTGCGTGTTCCAGGAGACCTTCCTGTTCTCGGACACGCTGCGGCGCAATCTGGCCTTCGCGGCGGAGCACGCGACGGACGAGACGATCCTCGGCGCGGTGAGAACGGCGCGCTTGGATCTCTTCGTCAACAGCCTCCCCGACGGGCTGGACACGGTGGTCGGCGAGCGGGGAATGACGATGAGCGGCGGACAGCGCCAGCGCGTCGCGATCGCGCGGGCGCTGCTCGGGGATCCGAAGATCCTTGTGCTCGACGACACGATGGCGAGCGTGGACGCGCGTACCGAGCGGGAATTGGTGAAGGCGCTGTCCAAGGCGGCGAGGGGAAGGACTTCCTTGATCGTCACGCAGCGTCTCTCGGGCGTGCTGCTGGCCGATCGGGTAGTCGTGATGGACGCGGGCCGAATCGTCGACGAAGGGCGGCACGCGGAGTTGTACGGCCGGTGCGCGGTATACCGCGCGCTGTTCGAGGGGCAGGTCCTGGAGGCGGGACTCGCCGGGGAGAAGAGCGAAGGAGCGGCGGTCTAATGACTGAGAAAAAGGACTGGGAGCTGGAGGAAGAACTCGCGCGGGGACGGTTGTCGACGGGACTGCTGAAGCGGTCCGGGCGCTTCCTTGCGCCGTACCGGCGCCAGATCGTCGTCGGCCTTTTGATGGAGGTCGGCTGGTGCTTTTCGTACATGGCCGGTCCGCATTTGGTGCGGATCGCCGTGGACGAGTACCTCGTTCCGGGCGCCTTCGGCGGACTGGCGCTGATCTGCGCGCTCTACGCGGCGAACACCGTCGCGCGGGCTTTCTGGGTCGGCCGCGAGATCCGCATGCTCGTCGGCGCGGGACAGCGCATCCTGGGAGACCTGCGGCGGGCGGTGTTCGAGCACCTGCAGACTTTGTCGATGTCGTATTTCGACCGCACCCAACAGGGGCGCATCATCGCGCGCGTCGATCGCGACATCGACGCACTGGAGCACCCGCTCATCTGGGGGCCGGTGTCGGCGGTGAGCACGGTGTTTTTGCTGACGCTGTCGATCGGCTCGATGCTGTACTTCGACCGCCGATTGACCGCGGTCGTCGTGCTGTGTCTGCCCTCCTTGGTGCTGTCGTCGGAGGTCTTCCGGCGCATCGGCCTGCGCGCGTACCGCGAGGCCCGTTCGACTCTTTCTCGCGTCACCGCGCAGTACGCCGAGTCGATCAACGGCATGAAGGTGATTCAGGCGTGCGTGCAGGAGCCGCGCAGTTTGCGCGAAGGCGACGGCAAGATCGCGGCGGTCCGGCGAGCGGCGGAATGGACGATTCGCGTCTGGTCGGCCTACATCCCCGTGATCTCGCTGCACTACGGGATCAGCGGGGCGGCGCTGTTGTTCTTCGGCGGGAGGGGGGTGCTGGCCGGTCAGTTGACCTTGGGGGAACTGGTCGCATTCTTGATGATGTTGGAATTCGTCTTCGAGCCGATCGAGGAGATGGGTCAGCTCTACAACGAGGTGCTCGGCGCGTCGGCCGCGGCCGAGCGGGTGTTCCAGGTGCTCGACACGAAGCCGCAAATCGTTGATCACGCGAGGGCGCGTGCGCTGACCTCGGTGCAGGGCTGGATCGGATTTGACAACGTGCGGTTTCGCTACCGCGGCGACCTGCCGTGGGTGCTGCACGGCTTGTCGTTTACGCTGGAACCGGGGACGACCACCGCGATCGTCGGGCATACCGGCGCTGGCAAGAGCTCGCTGGCGGGGCTGCTTTGCCGCTTCTACGACGCGCAGGAAGGCGTCGTGAGCGTGGACGGCCGCGATATCCGGGAGATCGAGATGGAGTCGTTGCGGCGCAGCGTCGCGATGATCCCGCAGGACGGATATCTCTTCTCGGGCACCGTGCTGGAAAACCTGCGCTTCGGAAGACCGGACGCAAGCGACGAGGAGATCGTCGCGGCGGCACGGGAACTCGGGGCGGAGGAGATCCTGCGCGCGCTGCCGGACGCCTTCGCGACGGAGGTCGGTGAGCGAGGTTCGCGGCTGTCGCACGGGCAAAGGCAGGCGGTGTGCTACGTCCGCGCGCTGCTGGCGGATCCGCGCATCCTGATCTTCGATGAGGCGACCTCGTCTTTGGACGCGTTGACCGAGAAGACCCTGCAGCGGGCGTTCGGCCGGCTTTCGGGCGGACGCACGACAGTGGTGATCGCGCACCGTCTCTCGACGATCCGCGACGCGGGCCGGATTCTCGTCGTCGATGCGGGGCGCATCGTCGAGTCGGGCACGCACGCCGAATTGCTGGCCGGCGGCGGGCACTACGCCCGGCTGTATTCGGACTACGCGCTGGTCGGCGCGCTGCCGGACTGATATTGGACGACTGGCGAGTTTTCGTCGCCTCGGTTATGCTTTTAGGGATGCGCCCTCTTTTCCTTGCCATGCTGTTCGCGGCCCCGGCCAAAGCGGTCGACATTCCCGATTCTTGGCGTTGTCCGGCTAAGAAGGAAGCGCTGTATTGGGAAGGACTCAAGCATATAGACGCCGCGAAGGGTCCGTCTTGGGGGCAGGAACTCTACGACAAACTGCCGACTCCGTTCGCCTGGATGGTGCTCTATGCGAACCGGGACAAGGACATCGCCGAGCGGCGCGCGCCGCTCACGCAGCGCTGGGGAGAGTTCGACGCCGGCGAGAAATGCGCGTACTTCAATCACTATCGGGAGCAGATTTTGGAACGCCATCGCGAGTTCGAGGCGCTCGCCGCGTGGAAGCAGGATGGGAAGCTTCAAAAGCATCTTAGCAAACTCGTCGAGGACAAGGCCGCCTTGGTCTCGGAGCAGGAGGGCCCGCTGCTGAAAGGATGGCGGGGCCGGTTTACCGCGATGCTCGACTGGCTCGAACTCTACGGGTTGGAAGACGATGCCGGGACTCTTGAACGGGCGCACGGCGTCTTCATCCTGATCGGGCGGCTGAAGACCGCGTTTCTGGCGTTTCAGCGGGAGTCGGGCTGGTTCGAGGCGCAGGTGCGCGCGCGTTTGGCCGAAGCGGCGGCCGACGCCGGCTTCGAGCCGCGATTAAAAGCCGGCGGCGCCGACGACGCGATGCTCGCGCTAATGAAGGAAGCTTCGGTGCGGGAGCGGATCGTGAGGGAAACCGCCGAGGCCTTGTCGAAGGATTGGCGCAACGAGAGGATTTTAGGTTCGGGCTTCGAAAGCGGAGTCGCGGGAATTTTGCGCCAGGAAAAACTGGACCGGATGCATGCCGCGGAGACCGCTCAGGTGAAGGAGGTGCGGCGCAGAATCGTCGAGAAGAAGATGTCGCGTAAAAACGCCGAGCGGATGGTCGACGGGATCGAGAAAGATTTGAGAAGCGAAAAACTGACGTTTCCCGCCGGGGCCGATTCGAGACTGCTGCTCTCGCTTGAGGAATACCGGCGCGGCCGCACGCGTCTGTATCCTCTGGCCGAGGAAGGCGCCCCGCGCGAGGAACTGCTGAAGGCTTATCTGGAACTGCTGAAGGAAGTGTGCGTGACGCACTACACGAGCATCCGCTACAAGCCGCGCGTGATCAAGACTTTGTGCGGATCTTAGCCGCGGACGCTTAGGTAGCGTTCGCCGCGGTCGGGCAGCACGGTAATGATGGTTTTCCCCTTACCCAGGCGCCTCGCCGTTTCCATCGCGCCGATCACGTTCGCCCCCGAGGAGATTCCGACCAAGAGCCCCTCTTCTTTTCCGAGCCGGACGGACATCTTGATCGCGTCCTCGGTTTTGACGCGGACCACGTCGTCGATTTCCTTCACGTCGACGATGTCGGGGATGAAGCCGTCGGCGAGGCCCTGAATCCCGTGACGCCCGGGCTTGTCGCCGGAAATGACCGCGCTTTCGTCGGGCTCGACCGCCACGATCCTCGCGGCCGCGCCGGCCTTGCGGATCGCCCGTCCGACGCCCATCAAGGTTCCGCCGGTGCCGACTCCCATCACGAACGCGGCGAAATCGCCGCGGATTTGGCGCATGATCTCGGGCCCGGTGGTCGTCTCATGACAGAGCGGGTTGTCGGCGTTCGAGAATTGCCGCGGCAGAAAAATTTTCGGGTCTCTCGCCGCGCGCTCCTCGCACTCCTTCACCGCGCCTTGAATCCGGAGCAATTCTTCGAGAAGTTCGAGTTCCGCCCCGAACGCGGAGATCATTTTGCGGCGCTCCTCGCTCACGGTTTGCGGCATCCGGATGATCACCTTGTAGCCGCACATCGCGCCCACCATCGCGAGGGCGATGCCGGTATTGCCGCTGGTGACCTCCAAAATAGTCGAGTCGGGCTTGAGGTCTCCGCGCTGGGCGGCGCGTTCGATGATGAAGCGGGCGATCCGGTCCTTGATGCTGCCGCCGGGATTCATAAATTCGGCTTTCGCGAAAATCGTGCAGCCGGTTTCCGCGCTCGCGCGTTCCAGGCGGATCAAGGGCGTGCTGCCGATGGAATCGAGGGTTCTGGAGAGGGTGGCGCAGGTCGGGACTTCGCGGGGGCAGGCGATCATTTGGGGGAGAGAGTTCATGTTTTTCACATAGCAACACTATATCCGGACCTGTTTATCATTTAGTTTAAATGTAAAATCCGATTTTATGGGAGATCGATCGGCGATTTTGATCGGGGCGACCGGCCTGGTCGGGGATCGATGCCTGCGGCGGCTTCTCGACGACCCGGCCTACGGTCGGGTCAGCGTCTTCGCTAGGGGGCCCGCGCCGCGCGAGCACACGAAGCTGGATTGGCGCCGGGTCGCGATGGACGCGCCGACGCCGCTTCAGGCGGACGCGTTTATCTGCTGCCTGGGCACGACGATCAAGAAAGCCGGGGGGCGGGAGGAGTTTCGGCGCGTTGATTTGGAACTGCCGCTCGGGTGGGCGCGGGCCGCGCGCGACTCCGGCGCCCGGCACGCGCTTTTGGTTTCCTCGGTCGGCGCTCAAATCGGCTCGACGAATTTCTATTTGGCGACGAAAGGCGAGATCGAGCGCGCCTTCTCCGATCTGCGCTTCGAGGCCTTGGACATTTTCCGTCCGTCGCTGTTATTGGGGAAGAGGGGCGAAACCCGCTGGGGTGAGAGGCTCGCGGAACCCTTCGCCAAGACCGCCGCGCCGCTTCTGGTCGGGAGTCTGCGGCGCTACCGTCCGGTCGAAGCGGACGCGGTCGCCGCGGCTTTGGTCGCCGCCGGGCGACTCGCCCGTCCGGGTCGGCGCGTCCACGAGTACGACGGCATCCGGCGCTTGAGCGCCCTTTGATTCATTGAATCTCCGCGAGCGCGTTTGCGGTTTCCGCGTCCTTCGCGGCCGCCTGCGCCGCGGCTTGGCGCGCCTTGTCGAGCATGGGTTTCGCGGCGCGAGGATCGAGGGCGACGGGACCGACGGCCTCCATTTTTGGAGCGGTGCTTCTCTTCGTCTCGGGCGCTTCCGACGATTTAGCGCAGGCGATTGCGGCAATTGAGAGCAGGACAAGCAGAATTCGATTCATTTGTTTAGTGTAGCCGGCACGGGGTGGACGCGCCAGGGTTGAGACGCTAGTGTAGTGTCTCCAACACTTCTTTACTTTTGGCGACTTTGGCCATGATTCGCCCAGGCGTAGCCGTCCATGTAAAAACCCGAGGGTTCTGGTTGTGATTTTGCAGGTACTCCTCAATGGCGGCGATCAGTTCCGGAACGCTGCGGAATACTCCGCGGCGGATTCGCTTATCGGTAATCTCGCGGAACCAGCGTTCGACCATATTCAGCCAGGAACTCGATGTTGGAATGAAGTGCAGATGAAAGCGCGGATGTCTTCGCATCCAGGATTTTACGCGCGGATGCTTGTGGGTCGCGTAATTGTCCACGATCAGATGAAGGTTCAGCTCGGGCGAAGTTTCCGCATCGATTTTTTTGAGGAAGCGGATGAATTCTTGATGGCGGTGTCGCGGCATGCAGTCTCCGATCACTTTTCCATCAAGCATGCTGAGGGCCGCAAACAGCGTGGTTGTGCCGTTGCGTTTGTAATCGTGCGTCATGGTCCCGCAGCGTCCCTTTTTCATCGGGAGCCCCGGCTGGGTTCTGTCGAGGGCCTGAATTTGGCTTTTCTCGTCGACGCAAAGGACCAAAGACTTGTCCGGGGGGTTGAGGTAGAGGCCAACGACATCGTAGAGCTTGTCGACAAAGTGCTTGTCGCGACTGACCTTGAAGGTTTTGATCAGATGGGGCTTGAGTCCATGCTGTTTCCAAATACGCTGAACGCTTGCCGGACTGATACCCTGTGCCTCAGCCATTGTGCGTACGCTCCAATGAGTCGCCGCCGGCGGCTTCGCATGTTGGGTCGCTTCGATGATGGCACGGACTTTCCTTGCAGAAATGTTGGGGATGCGGCCGGCACGCGGAGCATCCTTTTCCAACCCTGCGACCCGCAGAGCCAAGAAGCGTTCCCTCCAGAGTTGGACGGTCGGCCTGGAAATTCCCAATTCTCGTGCGATGTCTTGATTGGGAACCTTCTCGGCTGCCAGCGTGATGATTTGCGCGCGTTGCACCAAACGCTGTGGGAAACTTCTTCCATGCGCCCAGGAGCTGAGGATGGACCGTTCCTTGGGAGAAAGCAAGATGGGAGGGGCTGTTCTCATGGGTCATAGGATAGCTTTCGTCGGGGCTATATGTCAATATAATTATGAGACACTACACTAGCGCTTCCAGCGCGGCGACATGCGCGGCGCCCAGGACGCGTGGACGCGTTGTCTGGAGCTTGATCCCAAGAACGCCGATTGCCGGACCGGGTTGGAACGGCTCGGGGTCGCTTCGAAACCTTCCGGAGCCGGAGCCAAGGAAGCCGGGCGTCAATTCGACGCGGGGATGAAGTTCCTCATGTCCGGTCAAAAGGCGAAGGCCCGCGCGGCGTTTACCGCCTGTTTGGCCGCCGACCCCGGACACAAGGACTGCGCGAAGGGTCTTCAGCGCTCCAAGTAAGACGCGACGGCCGGAAGTCTGACGGCGAACGCGCGCGGAAAAACGACGGTTAAGCGGCTTGAAGTTCGACGGCTTCCCGCGTCGCCGGGGAAAAGCAGTGGCGGTCCCGGCGTTCTTCCAGGTCGGCGATGACGCGCTCCTCGAATCCGGAACGGTTTGCGTCGAGAAAGCGTTTGTATCCCACGATCGGAAGCAATTCGAACCGGAAACGGATTTCCTTAAACAGCCGGGGAAATTTCCATCCGGGGGCGAGAACGTGGTGAAGTCCTCCTGAATGCATCACGAGCATGTCGCCATCGTCGATTTCGCGCAGCACCTCGGCGACCCCCCGGCGTACCGTCATTAGTTTTCCGTGTTTGTCGAGTCCGTTGAGCCGCTTCATGCGGCCTTCCGGGGTCATGAAGATCAGCGCCCCCCCGGACGCGAGCTCCAGGAATTTGCGCCAGGTATGGTCTCTGCGGCGCGAGATGCTGATCGGGTGAGGGGCGAGCGCGGCGTAGAGCGTGCCGGCGACCGAGCGGTTCATCGTGATGTCGGCGGCGGGAAACGCGGCCTCTCCGGCGGTTTTCCACAGGTAGGAGAACGGGAGAAGCGAGAGAACGACCGGTTCGAGCAAACTGGTGTGGTTGAGCAGAATGTTCAGCCGGATCCGCTCGAAAGGGCGCTGCGGCGGAGTCCCGACCCATTCGAAATCGAACCGGTAGAAGATCCTCCCCAGGATCTTAATCGCGCTGAGAAACAGAAAGCGAAACACGCGCAGCATCAACCTATTCTCCCATGGCCCGACGGCACGATCAACCGTCTTTGGACCTAGAAAACGACAAAGTCTTTCAGCGGCAACTGCCGCGCGACATCGTGCGTCCGACGTCGTCGCAGCGTCCCGTCAGTTCGCAGCGTCCTTGGCGGCCGCGGTTGACTCGCCAGCAGCGGTCGAGCGCGGAGTCCTCGGCATCGAAGCGGCGGGAAAGGCTGTCTCCGGAAATTTCGTTTTCGAACGAGTCGCTTTGTTCCGGTCTAAACCGCGCCGTGCAGCGGAATTCCTCGGTCACACAGTGGATCGTGCATTTTCCGTGCTTCTTTCTGCAGTCCGCGCACGCGGTCTGCTCTAGGCGTCCGAGATCGAAACCGCGGGACCGGTGTCCGCCCCAATGCTCCTCCCAGCCTCGGTCGCTCGCGCTGCAGGTGATTTCCTGGCGGCCGCGCCAACGGTCGTTGCGCCCGTTTCCGGGGCGGCGGTCGCGGCCGTTGCGCCCGCGGTCGGGAAAGAGGATGTCGCCTAGATCGATTTTGAGCGCCGCGGCTTTGCCGATTTCAGGGGCCGGATCCGCGGCTCGGGCCTGTTTGAGCGGAGAAACCGAGGCTTCCGGAAGGGTAAGAGCGGAAGAGTCCGCCTCCGCTGTTTTAGCGAACCCGATCGTGAGGAATACGGCCGCCGTGAGGGAAATCACTCTCTTCATAACACCTCCTGAAATCGAACCTTAGTATAGGCACTGCGTCCCGAAACAAAAATAAGCCCTATGATCCCCAACGGCTTCCCCGGAGGACCTATATTGTCGAGTGCGAACGGATGTTGGGACCTCCGGGTGAAAATGGGGGCGCATTCGGCCTAGATTCGGGCAGTCCTTTTACCGGGGACGCCTGGGTCTTTCTCTCTTGGCGGGGCCGGCGCTCCCTGCGCACCCTGATAAGGATGGAAGCCCGGCGTTTGTTCGCGGCGTGCCTGGCGCTCTCGATTTCGCTTTCGAGTTCGCCGGCATGCGCGCGCGTCGTCGTCGAGGCCGTGCGGACGGGTCCAAGTTCCGCGACGGCGCCCGCGGCGATGCCGGCTTTGCGGCCCGGTCTTGCCGGGCCCGCCGGAGGCCTCGCGGCGCCGTCGCTCTCCGGTTCGCTGACCTTGCCGGATCCCGTTTTGACTCCCAAGGCCGGTTCTCTCGCGACGGCGGTCCCGGCGGCCGTCTTAGCCGCAGCGGTCCCCGCGGCCGCTCGGCCGGTCAGAAATGCCGCGGACGCGCCCGTCTCCGTCCCCAAAGCCGCTACCGCTCCGGGAGAGCGCGGAGCTGAAAAGGATTTGGGGCAGCGCTTGGTCGAGCTGGGCGCGGAATTAGAGAAAGCGCGAACGGACGGAGGAGGCTCCGAAGCGAGCGTCCTCTCACGCGTTTTCACAGGCGCGGCGAACGCTTCCGGAGCTTCCGCAGCCGTGGAAGCGGTCGAGCCGTCTCCGGTACGGAGCCCCCGGGCGTTGTTGGACGGCCTGCTCGTATCCGTGTTCGGCAGCCACAACGGGCGTCAATTGCGAACGCTGCAGCCGACGATCGAGGCCATTAACGCGCTGGAAGGCGCGATGGAGAAGCTCGGCGACGAGGAATTGCGCGCGAAAACGCCGGAGTTCAAGAAGCGCCTTGCCGCGGGAGAAACGCTGGACGACATTCTGCCGGAGGCGTTCGCGGCGGTTCGCGAGGCGTCCCGGCGCGTGCTCAAGCTCCGGCACCGGGACGTCCAATTGATCGGCGGGATCGCTCTGCATAAAGGAATGATCGCCGAGATGGCGACCGGAGAGGGGAAAACCCTCGTCGCTCCGTTGGCCGTTTATCTGAACGCGTTGACGGGCGAAGGCGCGCACCTGTTCACGGTGAATGACTATTTGGCCAAGCGCGACAGCGAATGGATGGGATCGGTCTATCGCTTTATGGGACTGAGCGTCGGGCTCATTCAAAACGGCATGGGGATCGAAGGGCGCAAAAAGGCGTACGCGGCCGACGTGACCTACGGAACCGCCAGCGAGTTCGGCTTCGACTATCTGCGCGACAACATGCGCGTCGATCCCGCGCAGATCGTCCAGCGTGGACACGCGTATGCGCTGATCGACGAAGTGGATTCCGTGCTCATCGATCAGGCCCGCACGCCGCTGATCATCGCGGGTCTTTCCGGCGGGCCGGTGGAACCCTACGCGATCGCCGATCGGGTCGTTCGGCAATTAAAGGTTCGCGTGATGACCAAGGAAGACCGGGCGAACGGCTTGGAGCGCGACGCGCTGGAGGAGGGAGTCGACGCGGTCGTCGACGAGAAGGATTTAATGGCGTCGCTGACGGAAACGGGATTCGATCGCGTCGCCGAACTGCTCGGCGTTGAGGACATCTATACCGGCGACAACTCCGCCTGGATGCACTACATCCGTCAAGCCCTGCGGGCGAACTACCTCTACCAGAAAGACGTTCATTATCTCGTTCGGGGCGGGGAGATCGTGATCGTCGACGATTTTACGGGGCGCGTGATGGACGGCCGCCAGTGGTCGGAGGGGCTTCACCAATCGATTCAGGCCAAGGAGGGCGTCGAGATCGAACCCGAGACCAAGACGGTGGCCAGCGTCACGCCGCAGAATTTCGCGAGGCTTTACCGGAAGTTATCGGGAATGACCGGGACCGCGGCGTCGTCCGCGCAGGAGTTCGCGAAGATCTACGACCTCGAGGTTCTGACCGTTCCGACGAACAAACCGGTGATCCGCAAGGACTACGCGGACCGCATCTACCGTTCTTACGCGGAGAAAATTCGAGCGGTCGCCGCGGAGATTCTCCGGCTTCACGCGCTCGGAAGGCCGGTGCTCGCGGGAACCGTTTCTCCCGAGCAGTCGGAGGAGTTGTCGCGCGCGCTGACCGAACTCGGCGTCGAGCATAGCGTCCTGAACGCGAAGCACCATGAATCGGAGGCCGCGATCGTGGCCTTCGGCGGACGGCTCGGTGCGGTGACCATCGCGACGAACATGGCGGGTCGGGGAACGGACATCCTGCTCGGCGGGGATCCGCACGCGCTGGCTCGGCGCGCGATGTCGGACGGCACGGCGCCGGCGGCGTTCGGGGCGGACGCGCTCGCGGAGGCGCGAGCCGAAGTGGAGAAGATGGCGCTTTACGGCCGCCTGGAGCAAGGGACCGATCCTGACGCGTACGCCCGCTATCTCGCCGCCGCGAAGGCCGTGACCGAATCCGAGCGTGAGCGCGTGTCGGCGGCGGGCGGGTTGGCGGTTCTCGGAACCGAACGCCACGAATCGCGGCGCATCGATCTCCAGTTGATGGGCCGCGCGGGGCGCCAAGGCGAGCCCGGGTCTACGCAGTTCTTCCTCTCGCTCGACGACAAGTTGATGCGGTTGTTCGGCGTCGACGCGATCAAGCGGTTTATGGCGTTCGTGGACTGGCCCGCCGGGGAACCCTTGGAAAGCAAAAGGCTTTCCGGGTCGGTGGAAAAGGCCCAGGAGAAGGTCGAGGCGCGCGATTTTGAAGGCCGCAACAACGTCGTGAAATACGACGACGTGCTCGATCACCAGAGACGGGCGGTTTACGGCATCCGACACGCGATCATCACCGGAAAGCGCCCGACTCAAAGCGAATTGCGCGCGAAGGCGATTCCCGGAAATTCGTGGATCAAACGCCAAGGCGACACGCGCGAGATCGTCGCGGCGATGATCGAGGACGGCGTGGATGCCATGATCAAGGAATTCGGGCGCGAGCCCGAAGCGCTTGCCCGGGAGTTTGAGCAGCGGTTTCATCTCGGAATGCCCGTTTCCGTCGAGCAGGCGCGGGGGATGCGGCGCGAGGATCTGAAGAAGGCTCTCCATACCCAGCTGACGTCGGTCTACGGGCTGATGGACGCCCTGCTAATGCCCGAGGCTTTGCGCAAGATAGAAAAGCGCGTGCTGCTGGCGGTGATCGACGCGGCGTGGCAGGAGGAGTTGGAAGCGCTCGAGGAGATCAAGCGCTTCATCCATCTGCGCGGCTATGCGCAGCTCGATCCGCTGGTCGAGTATAAGAAGGAAGGGTTCGATCAGTTCGAACGCATGCTGTCGTTCGTCCGCGACGAGACGCTGAAAACGATCTTCGGGTTCCAGCCGTGGGGCCCGCAAGGCGAAGCCGGGCCGATCGAGCTTTAGCCGGGGTGGCGCGCCTCGCGCCCGGCGGTTATCCTAAATCCATGCAGATCCTGGAAGTCGTGACCGTCGGGCTGCCGTTTTGCGTTTTCAAAATTCTCGCGGGATTAAGAGCGATGGAGCGGTTTCCGGATTGGTGGCTGCTGGCCGGAGCTCTGGTCGTTCTCGGGGTCTTGGACTTGTTGATCAATCTCGTCAATTTGGGAAGCCTCCTGATTTTTAAGCGGCGAACGCTCGACGCCTGCGTGTTCGCGGCGGCCGCGCGGCTGTTCAAGCCCCCGGCGAGTCCGGACTGGACCTGGCAGGATTTGGGGAACTCTTTGGACGTGCTGCTCGCGATGTCGATCGTCGCGGTGATGATCGGCACGCGGGCGTTTTCCTCCTTCCCGAGCGGCCAGTTGGCGCTCTGGAACACCTGCGTGATCCTGGACGTGTTGGGAGCGGGGCTCAGCCGTTTCGGAAGTTCGCTTAAGCGGATTTCCTCCGGGCCGCCGCCCGAACGGCGCCTTTCAGCTTAAGCGGCCCGCCGCGCAGGTGCGCGGCGCGGTAGGTCATGCCCACGTAAAGAGGACCCCGGGGCTCCTCGTGAGGGGGCGTTGCATCGACTTCGTGCTCGCGCCGGTTGCGCGCGAGGTCGTTGGCTAACGCCGCGATTGCGAGGATTAGGATCACCATCGGGAAGATGGCGATCAGGAGCCACGGTACGACAAGTACCGTCGCGAACCAAACGGCGAACAGGTGCGCGAACGCGGTCATGGCTCCCACCCCCGGGGCGCCATAGTATGCCTCCGGGCCGGGTTCTTATACCATGACCTGGATCACGACTTCAGTCGGTCTTTTGCGGGACCGGAGGGGTGTCCGTGGACTGCGGCGCGTGACACTGCAGACAGTTGTAGCGAATTCCAAGGACGCGTTCCGGGGAGGTTTCTCCCGTGTGTTCGTTGCGGTAATGCGAGGCGGGAATCTTCGTCGCGTTGTGTCCCGGGGCCAATTCTCCGCCGTCGGTGTGGCAGGACAGGCAGTCGTTTTGATCCCGCGTGATCGAGAAGTCCGTCACGGCGTGCGGAATCATCGGAGGCGCGCCGGCGTACATCCTCGGCAGGGGGGTGGTTTCGCCCGGCCCCGCCTCGGGGTAGGCGTTGACGCCGATCGTTCCCGTCGTCAGACCGGAACCGCGGAAGACGCGCGAACCAGCGCCGGCGCAGGCGCACAGCGCGAGGATCGTGAGAACGGAGAGAGTGCGTTTCGTGAGCGTGATTTCTTTCATGGCTTCCTCAGGAGACCTTCTCGATTCGGACGGCGCATTTCTTGAAATCCACTTGCTTTGAGATCGGGCAGAACGCGTCTAGCGTGACGTCGTTGATCATCACGTCCTCGTCGAACCACGGCACGTAGACCATCCCCTCCTGGGGCGTCACGCGGCCGCCGATCTCCGCTCGGATTTCGACCGAACCCCGCCGCGAAGCGATCCGGATCTTCTCGCCGCCGCGCAGGCCGTAGCGCTCCGCGTCCTTCGGGTGCAGGTTGGCGGTCGCGTGGGGGTAGGCTTTGTAAAGGCTCTCAACGCGGCGGGTCATCGTCCCCGAATGCCAGTGTTCGAGCACGCGGCCCGTGCACAGCCAGAGCGGGTACTGCGCGTCGGGTTCTTCCGGCGCAGGTTCGTAGGGGCGCAGCCAGACGATCGCTTTCCCGCCCGTTTTCTTGTCGTTGCCGTAGAATTGGAGTTCCCTTCCTTTTTCAACATAAGGGTCTTCCCCTTCGCGGTAGCGGATCAAGGTCTCTTTTCCGTTGACGACGGGCCAGCGCAGACCCCGACTGTTGTGATAGGCATCGAACTCCGTGAGGTCGTGGCCGTGTCCGAGACCGAAGATCCGGTATTCCTCCCAAAGGGCGCGCTCCAGGTACAGGCCTGCGGTCTCGGAGGCGTCCGACATCGTTTGGCCGGTCGGGATCGGGTATTCCTCGGCCGGATAGGCGAAGAGCTTTCCGAATCCCATTTTTTTCGCGAACTCGACGAACTGCCAAAGATCCGATTTCGAATCCCCAGGCGCGTCGACGAGTTTCTTCCAGAAATGCGTGCGGCGCTCGGCGTTGCCGAACGCGCCTTCCTTCTCGACCCACATGGCGGACGGGAGTACAACGTCGGCGATCGCCGTCGACCGCGTCGGATACGCGTCGGAGACGACGATGAACCGTCCGTCCTTGAGCGCTCCCTCCCGGAAGCGGTTGAGATTCGGATAGTCCTGGAAGGGATTGGCGACCGTACTCCACAGAAACAGCACGTCGCCGCGGTCGAGCGCCCGCATCATTTCGACGGCGTGGTAGGTGGGCTTGTCCGGAATCGTTCCCGCCGGGACGCCCCAGATCTTTTCCGCCGTCGCCCGGTGCTCGGGGTTCGTGACCACCCTGTCGGCAGGAAGCCGGTGGGTGAAGGTGCCAACCTCGCGGCAGGTTCCGCAGGCGCTCGGCTGGCCGGTCAGCGAAAACGGGACGTTTCCTTTCTTCGAGATTTTCCCCGTCAGCAGATGCAGGTTGTAGAGGAGGTTGTTCATCCAGGTCCCGCGGGTATGCTGGTTGACCCCCATCGTCCAAAAAGACATCACGTTGGCGCTGGGATCCCCGTAGACGGCCGCGAGCTTTTTAAGCGTTTCGGGCTTCACGCCGCTGAGCTTCTCGACGTGTTCGGGCGTGTAGGCCGAAACGAAGGCGCGGTACTCGTCGAAGGATGCCGCCTTCGCCGCTTCCTCGAATTTGAAGCCGTCCTCGAGTCCGTAGCCGATGTTTTCCTTTCCGCGCTTAAAGACGACGAATTTGTCGACGAAGGCGCGGTCGACCTTCCCGTCTTCAATCAAGAGGCGCGCGATGCCGTTGGCGACGGCGAGATCGGACTGCGGCTTGAAGAGGATCTCCTCTTCGGCCATGTCCGACGAGCGGTTGGAAATCGTCGTGAGGTTGAATAGGCGCGCGGCCCTGTTCTCCATCAGCCGGGCGGTGATTTTTGAGAACAGGATCGGATGCATCTCCGCCATGTTCGCGCCCCAGAGCACGAACGCGTCGGCGTGTTTGAAGTCCTCGTAGCTTCCCATCGGCTCGTCCATGCCGAAGGTGGTCATGAATCCCGCGACCGCGCTGGCCATGCAGTGCCGGGCGTTGACTTCCAGCGAGTTGGATCGCAAGCCCGCTTTCCACAGCTTGAGCGCCGCGTATCCTTCCCAAATCGTCCATTGTCCGGATCCGAACATCGCGACCGAAGAGGGTCCCTTTTCCTGCAGGGCGGCTTTCGCCTTCTCAGCCATCAGTCCCAGCGCGAAGCCCCAGGTCGTTTCGGTGAGCTCGCCGCGCTTATCGTAGCGGCCGTTCTTCATGCGGACCAAAGGCTTCGTGAGACGGTCGGCTCCGGTTTGGATGAACGGCAGGGCGTAGCCCTTCTCGCAAAGCGTGCCTTGGTTGACCGGGGAAAGCGGATCGCCCTTGACCGCCATGATTTTTCCGTTCTGGATTCCGAGAAGCGCCCCGCAGCCGGTGCCGCAGAAGCGGCAGGGGGCCTTGTTCCAAGTTAGCGCACCCAGCGACTCTTCGGCGAAGGCCTCAAAGGGGTTTAGGGAAATCAGGCCTCCCGCGAGCTGCACCGTGGCCACGGTCATGGCGCCTTCGAGGATGAAGTCGCGGCGGGTGATTTTTTGTTTTTCCATGTCGGACCTCTGGGGAGTTTTCATATCCGGGACGAAGGCGCGCCTTTTGCCCTGAATTCAATTAAAGCAACAGATAAACCACCGCACAAACCCTGTTTCCCGAAACAAGAAGAGCCCCCGCCGGGGCGGGGGCTCTTTTAGGGGCGCATCCCCGAGGAGAGTTTACGCGCGTTCGACGTACTCGCCGGTGGTCGTGTTGACCTTGACCTTGTCGCCGATGTCGATAAACAGCGGGACCTTTATTTCCGCGCCGGTCTCGATCGTCGCGGGCTTGGTCGTTCCCTGCGCGGTGTTTCCCTTGATGCCGGGCTCGGTGTGGGAGATCTCGTAGATCACGTTGATGGGCAGTTCGATGGAGACGAACTTATCATCGATGTAGACGCCGATGACTTCCATTTCGTCCTTGAGAAACTTGACGGCGTCGCCGACCGCGTCCGCAGACAGGTTCTCCTGCTCGTAGGTTTCCTGGTCCATGAAGTGGTAGCCGGAATTGTCCTTGTAGACGAAGGTCTTGTTGCGGCGCGTGATGTCGATGGGGCGGAACTTCACCTCGGGCTTCATCGAGGTCTCGACGGTAGTGCCCTTCTTGAGATTCTTGATCTTCAATCGCACGACGGCGCCGCCCTTCCCCGGTTTATGGTGTTGGAACCAGACGACCTGGAAAATCTCGCCGTTGTCTTCGTAGGTGGTGCCGTTTTTGAAATCGCCCGCTCGAATCATCGGATCATACGCTCCTGGAAAATCGTTTCGCGTATTCTACCTTTTCTGCGTTTAGTTCCCGAGACGTGAGGGTGCTTCAGCGGCTCGGCTTGCGGGCGGCCTTGTATAAGGCGAGGAAGGCTTTGTCCTTGGGACGGGCGGCAGTTTGCTTGGCTTTAAGCAGCATCTGCAGGTCCGCGCAGTAGACGCGCAGCCGGTCGACCCGAAACGCGCGGCGACGTTTTTTCCATTGAGCGAAGGTGAAGGGCGCCGCCTCCAGGACGAGGTCTACGCCGATGCCGTGGGAGTGAAATCCATTGACGACCGCGCGGCGTTCTAGGATGCGGCACGCCAAGAAAGCGTCCATCGGCCCCAATGATTCGCCGTTGGAGCGCAGTTCATATCCGCAGGAAGTCAGAGCCGCGCAGGCGCGGCGCAGTGCGGCTTGAGAAGGCGAAAGGAGCACATCGAGATCTTCGGTATGGTAGACCTGGGACGGGCCTTCGGCGTAATGGTTGATTCCCATAACCCCGATGAGCAGATAATCGACCCGTGCCTTGGCCAGCGCCGCGAGGAATTCCAAATGCGGCGGGCGGGTCATGCGGCGCGAACGCGCTTGAAATATTCCGCTGCTTGATGGACCGAGTAGTGAACGAAGGCCTTGTTCGGCAGGGGCTTTTGGGTCCGTCCGGGATTTCGTTTTTCCGCCGCGCGTCGCTTCATCGTCTCAGTATACCACCGCCGGAGGGGGGCCGCCAGGCTAGGAAGCGCGGCGGGAGCAGGGATTATTCGAAGGCGGCGTCGGCCCGGCGTTTGAGGCTGCGGTTCAAGGACTTCGAACCGCGAACCTTGCGCGCGCCGTCGGCGGCGACGCCCAGCGCGCTCTCGCCGAGCGAGACGCGAGGGGTGAAGG
>Ga0210041_1001060_pt1 | contig 27772 bp, 23 predicted proteins | sample CryGeymeta201503_FD_183973 | JGI IMG/M metagenome (GOLD analysis project Ga0210041, IMG submission 183973) | Groundwater microbial communities from Crystal Geyser aquifers in Utah, USA - Crystal Geyser metaG 2015-03 (SPAdes) (version 2) | ecosystem: Environmental > Aquatic > Deep subsurface >... | reverse complement strand
GACGTCAGGCCATATCTTTCTTCTATAGGAAATCTTTTTGTTGTTTTGTAAATCTCCAAGCATAATTGATAAGACTAGGGCCCTTCCTTTAACTCCTTGTAGTGTTTGAGCACTTCACTTGACCCCTGGAATCCTTGACCCCTTGACCCCTGATGTCTTCACCCACTCTTTTGGAGATGATCCTTATTTACTAAACCTCACGGGAAGCCTTGTCTTCTCCCCGGCCTCCATCCTCTTCGGTCACCGTCTGTGCATGGGCCTCCGGGAACAATCGTTCGAATTCCATGGGGTGTTCATGCCGGAGTTCATGCGTGGATATTTTTCCTGTAATCCATACCCAGCTCATGGGAAAGACCTCGGGACGGAGATGCTCATTGTAAAAATGCCAGAACAGGATAAAAACAATGGCCAGGAGGGCCTCATCGCTGTGCATGATATAAATGAGTTCCCAGATCCAGTTCTTGGAGGATTCCGGAAAGAAGAGAGCCGCCTTGGTCGGGAACGCCAGGGCGAGGCCTGAAAATCCGATGACAAAAATCCCCCAGAACACGGCCCAATAATCGAACTTCTGCAGGTAACTGAACCTTCCGAATCTGGGTTTCTCTTTTGAAAGGCCTAGGAAATAGCGAATATTCTGGTAGAGATCTTCGAAGTCCTTCCAGACCGGGATCAAATCCCACCGGAGTTTGCCCCGGGAAAACCGGTAAATCAAATAAAGAACATGATAGAGGGAATCCATAATCATGGTGATCCCGGCTATTCGATGGATGATGCCTGCGGTTTTTGGCCCTCCCCAGAAATGGATCCATGAGTAGGATGTTTCCACTTCCGAAAACTTGAGAGCCCATCCGGTAAAAAACAGAACAAGAAACGAAGTCAGCATGAGGACGTGCTGGATCCGATAATGAATGTTGAACCTTTCGACTTCGTCCGGCAGAACGTCATGGTTGTTGCGTGCAGCCTCGTCATTTTCGGATTTCATCTTGACATCCTCCTGTGAAGTTGAATGGCGTCTCGTAGGGTCGCATAAATCTGCAAAAGAATGTGCAGGGCACAGCCTGCAATCACACCGATGGTCAGAATAATCAACCCTTTCTCCGAATAGTAAGGAATAGGGTTATCCCTGCCGATCGGTTTGTGCGTAATGGCCGCCACAAATTTTTCATCCGCTCCTTTGTGGCATTGATTGCAGAGGGAGATCTTGTTTGTGACGTAAACCGGAGATTGGGGATCCTTGTGAGAATGAATATTGTGTGACCCGTGACAGGTGGTGCAGACCGGAAGGTTTTTGCCTCCCAAATGATATTTCTTCCCGTGGAAACTTTCATTATAGCGCTGGATAATCCGGGTGCTGAACCCGTACTTGAGTGAAACACTTTTCTGCTCATGGCACTTCCCGCAGGTCGTCACGATTTGTTCGTAGGCTGTTGCTGACTTCAAACGGCCGGTCTTCGCGTTTAGACCTTCCGCAGAGACGATCTCATGGGGGGACCCATGGCAGTCCAGGCAAAGGGCCGCATCGGTTTCATTCTTTTCAAAAATATTCACGCCATGGACGCTCTGTTTGTACTCTTGATAGATTTCACTGTGGCATTGGGTGCAGGCGGCCTGGGCCACAGGATCCAAGGGGCTCTTCCTCCGGATCACCTGAGCGATGTTCAGGATCGTCTCGTCCACCCCTTGCTCCATGGATTTGTGGGGATTGTCCTGATAGGTGAGGTGACACATCGTACAATCCAGATCCGCATGCACAGATAGGGCATATTTTTCACCGTCCACATGAAGGCTCGTCCGAATACCCTGGCGGGTCATATATTCCCCCTTCAGCGCGCCATGACAGACCATACAGGAGAGATTGTCTGCATGGAGATCATTCGCCAGGAACAAGACCCCTGTAAAAAACAGAAAAGTGATGAACAATAATTTTTTATCACCCATGTCCACCTCGTTTCTTCGATGATTGCGCCCTGTTCAACGAATTTTCAGTTCTCTTATACAGCAATAATGATGCCAAGATCAAGAAATGTTCAAGTATATGAAATTTAACATATTCTAAAGAGCTGTCCTGAATCCCCACTGTATGGCTATTGTCATAAAATTATGACACTATTTTTTCATGTCTCTTGAAAAGCCTTTTACAATGTCACTGCAAATGAAATGTAATAAAATTATAACATATTTTTAAAATGTTGTAATAAAATAACAGAAAAGGCCCTCTTCCTTGGATAGAGGGCCTTTGGGGGGATGGATTTGTTGGGATGTTTGATCAGTCGTCTTATTTCTCGGTCTTCACCATCTCTTCTTCCTCAGGCGCTTTAAGATAGCTCAAGGCATGAACAATGTAGCCGGAAGCGGTCCCAAACACGGAACCTACCACAATGCTCATGAATCCGAGGCAGAGGATCCCGAGAAGAATCCCAAGGACAACGAGCATGCGGACTGCGAGAGTGAACTCTACCGGGCCCCCCATGATTTTATTGAGCAGCATCAAGGTCCCATAACCGCCGTAATGGAATCCTGGAACGATTCCGAAAATCAGAAAGGCAATACCACCTAATACGGCGCCCACCTTCATCCCTGTTTTTACGACTTCCATATTCTTGGTTTTCATCTTGTACCTCCTTGGTTGATTTGGGCTATCCCAAATGTTTGTTTCAGGATCATCTTTGTTTTTAACCTCTTGACTATTCCATCTTGCAAAACCAATGCCAAAAAATGGAATCTCTTGTAATTCATTGATTATATTAGATTTTATATGATATAGTCTGAATAACTCATCCGGCAGAACCCGGCAGGCATGTCATATAAACGAAACACCTCATGTTGCCGGATCTGGAATAAACATTATAAAACAATCAGTTATGCACATATTCATAAAAAGATGACATGTGTTATTTATAGGGCTACATCTTGCTTAAACTTAGTGGCCCTATTCGTAAATACGGTGGCATTCGAGTGCCGTAGGGCGGTCGGATCAAAGTTGCGCTCCTTGCGGTGTACCAGAGGGGTACGCGCTGAGTCGCGCTCGGAGATGAGACCGCCCTACGACCTGTCTGCCGCCTGTCTGCGTTGCGTACGCGACAGGCAGGCCCTCTACCGGTAAACCGAGTACAAGTCGGTACGTCACCCTATTTACGAACAGGACCACTTAGAGATGCGGAATAAGAAGGATGGCCGGAGAATCTTGGATGGAAAGAAGGGGCGCATCAGGCGAGGTTCATCATTTTTTTTACTGCAAGCCCGGCGATCATGGAAATTAAGAAGAAGAAATAAAGCCATCCCGGCTGCAGACCCAAGAAACTCTCCTGTTTCGGGTATTCGATATGGATCATCTGTATCGGAGAGTCAGAGGGAAGGAGGCCGGCATTCGAGGTCAAACGCGAGATCCATTCTTTTTCTGTCTTCATGTCCGGGTAGATCCTTTGGATCCGGCTTGAAATGACAGCGTTATGCATATATTGTTTTTCTCCCTGATGGAAAATGAGGTTGTAGATGCCGGACGAGCCTGCATGGATCTGCCAGCTTACCCGCTTTTCCTCAGGAATACGCATAGAGGAGACATCCATGCTCAACCCCTGCGGGAGGATGAGTTCAATCCGTGCGAGGCTGTTTTGATCCTGCGCTACAGCCGCAACAACAAAAGAATCCCCGGGACGGATGGGATAAAAGCTGTACCTCGCGTTCAAGTCAATCACAATAAAGAGGATCGGGAGGATCAAGACCACCGCGGATTTAAACGTATATCGCAGATAGTTGAGATTTTCCTTGATAATCTCCCTCTGGATTGTGAACATCTCCGCCATATCTTCTTTAAAAAGGCGGACCTCCAGGAAGTGGATTTTGATCTTGTCCCGGATTTCCTTTAATTTTTTCTGATCCGTGGTCCAACTGTAAAGAAAGACCATCACCACGCCTGTGACCACGGAGATCAGACTCAGCCCCGCATAGGGAGACATCTCGGCAAAGGGAGATAGCACAAAATCAAAAAACTTTGAAACCATATTGAACATCATCATAAGCGGCTACCGAAGTGAGATGCTTGCAAAACCCGATCCGTCAGGCACTAAGAGATATACCCTAATCCCTGCAGCCTCTTCTTCACCTCATCTTCTTCTTTCCCCCCTGAGGAGGGTGTTCCCTGGGCACGTTTCATTTCTTCTTCCATCAGGTCACTGACCCATTCTGAAAGGTCTGCATATCCCTTTTCTTCAGCAAACAGAGAAGCACGTTCAAAGAGATCTTTGTCGATGGGAATTTTTTTCTTAAACATGATCACACCTTTCCTAAGTGGTCCTGTTCGTAAATAGGGTAACGTACCGACTTGTACTCGGTTTACCGGTAGAGGGTCGTAGGGCGGTCTTATCAAGGCGCGCGACTGAGGCGTACCCTCTGGTACGCCGCAAGGAGCGGAACGCAGATGAGGCCGCCCTACGACCCTCGAATGCGACCGTATTTACGAATAGGACCACTAAGTTCCGGCCTACTCCAATACATCCTTCCCCGTCATGGCAGGCAAAGGAGCCATATGGAACTCATTCAGTACGGTCGGGGCGATATCCATCAGAGAAGGATTCGTTTTATTCATGATCTTCTTATTGGAGAGAAGAATACCCGGGACCAGCGCCGGATCGATACAATGGTCTCCGCTCCAGGCCTTCAGGTTATCCTCCACCAATACCTTTGGGGCTGCTCCGAGCGCTGTCTGCCAGGAGCCGCGATACCCGCGTGTATAACCCACGACCAGATCCGGCGCATTCCCTGCATATTGCCCGGAATAGGCCTGGTCGCCCCTGTAGACCTTGTTCACCATCTTTTTGCCGTTATCCGGATCAACCACGGCCTCAAGCCCACGGATCAGTTCCGCCTTCAATGCATCCGCTTCTTCTTGCTGCACGATTCCGTTCTTTTCCCTGCCGGCCATGTTTAAGTAAATCCCGTTCAAACCAATGGCATAGGCACGGGTTTTCTCCCAATCCACGTTATCGAAAAATTCCCCGCTCTCCTGAAGAGAGGGGTCCTTTAAAACCATGTACCCTTTTTCCACCAGCCAGCGGTTGACATGCACGGCTCTTCTGAAGGGGGCAAAGCCATGGTCTGAGACCACAATCAGCGTCATATCCTTGTCCATGGCGGAGAGCACTTCGCCTAAGACCCGGTCCATCTTTTTGTAGGTATCGGGGATTACCGAGCCGTAACGCTTTGCCTTCTCCGCATCATAGCCTGGACATTCCGGATCCGTATACCGGTAGAACATATGCTGCAGAGGATCGGTCGAAGAAAAGTAACTGATAAGAAGACCGGAGTGAAAATCCCGCCATTCATGGTGAAAGTTTCTCAGGGTCTCTTCGAATACGATCTCGCTCTGCTTTAAAAAGGATTCATCATCCAGGCGTTTCTGGTTCAGGGCCCAGGTATCCTCCGCGATACCCTGTGTATAAAAAGGTCCGCCTTCCTTGGCAAGCTCTTTGGAATACCCCGATGGGTAGGAAACCGGAAGCGCCGGATTCTTAGGGTCAATGTTGATGGGTGACATGTAGAGTTCGAAATAAGGTTCGATCTCTTTCAGATAAAAACGGACGATCCCCGTGGCATTCATCATAGGCATAAATTCAAAACGGACCTTCACCCATCTGCTCCAGTCACCTCTCTTGAGAAAGAGACTCTGATCCTGGAGCCTGAGTTCTATGGTTTCGGAAGCCGGATCCATATAGACCTTAAAAGGCACGGTGAGTTTCACTTCCCCTTTTTTATAAGGGTTATTGGGTCCTTCAATGCCGGCCTCAACGGTGTTGTTCCTGATCTCCACCTCCTGGATCCGTCCGCCTGTTTCGGTTGTCTTATCTACAGGGCGGTTGGTGAAAAACGAAAAGGTTCCCATGGTTCCGAGCATGTCAGGCGTCCCCATGCCCGAGAGCTGATGGCCGCATTCGTCCGGAGGGAAATTGACCGGGACCCTGAGGACCGAAACCGGAATCCCATGATCGGAAAGGACCTTCCAGAACGGGACCCCCTCACGGAAGTTCTTAATCTCCGGTGAGGAGAGAGGAATGCTCCAACGCCCGATGCCCAATTTTCTTTTCGGTTCTTTGACGTCTGCCATGGAGAGGGCAGGGAAATAAGTATCCGGATCCCGTCTTAGAAAATCAAAGATATTATGTTCACCGGGGTTCAAACCTGTACTGAACGTGGCCCAGGCCACCGGGCTCTGAGGCGGGATGGTGGTGGCTAACGGTGAAAAACCGCCCATGTCCCGTAATTTTGCAAAGTTGGGAAGTTCTCCCGCATCCATCATGACCTTGGTTCTCTCTAAGTCCATGCCGTCGAACCCCAGGATGAGAACCTTTTTACCCGGCTCTGCATTCCGTTGTCCGCACCCGGAAACAACCATGATGAATAATAAAAAAACACCGATAATCATTTTCTTATTGAACATAGTCACTTCTCCGTTTCAAAAACTGCAGGCCGGCCGTCCATTTCAATGGGGACGGGAACCCCGAATACCTTGAGTACCGTAGGCGTGAGATCCATGAGTCTTATTTTGTGGGAAACCATTTTCCGATTACAGAGGAAGACGCCCGGGATGTGATCCGGGTGCATGCTGTGGTCCCCGCTCCATGCCTTGAGATTGTCCTCAATCAGATCCGCAGAAACCCCGCCCATGACCGAATCCCAGGAGGCCCGGTATCCTTCTGTATAAGACACAATCAGATCCGGCGCATTCTCCATGCTGGGGCCGGAATAAAGGTCTTCCCTTCTCATGACGTGAGAAATCGCGGTCTGATCCGTCTTTTCATCTTTGAGGGTTGCGAGCTTCTGAATGATTTCATTTTTTACCTTTTCCGTCTCTTGTCCAGGTTCCACAATTCCTTTTGCCTCTCTTCCCTTCTGATTGATAAAGATCCCGCTGAGGCCGATGGCATAGGCCCGGGTTTGACCCCAGTCCACCTTTTCAAAGAGCTGGCCGCTTTTCCCGTCGGCGCCCTCGATAAGGGCAAGAAGTCCATTCCGGTAAAGCCATGAATTGAGATTGATCCCCCGCCGGAATGAGCCGAATCCGTGATCGGAAATCACCATGAAGAGCGTATCCCGATCGATCTTCTCCATCAAACGGCCGACCAGATCATCCATCCGCCTATAAAGTTCTTCAAAAACCGTGAAGTCCGCCTCGCTCCCGTTTCTGTGCATGGGATGAGCCGGATCCATGTTCCGCCAGAACATGTGCTGGATCCTGTCCGTGGTGTCAAAAACACAGCAGAGAAGTCCTCTCTTGAACCGTTTGAGTTCATGGAAAAGCATCTTCTCCCGATCTTCATGGTTGAGGTAACACTGATCGAGAAAAGCCGCATCATCCAGAGCGCCTTCGTTCAATGCCCAGGTATCCTCGGCCAGGCCAAGCGTGGAAAATCTGCCGATGACCTTCGAAAGGTAAAGCGAATAGATCAAAGGATAGGAAATGGGAAGCGCCGGCCTCTCCGGGTCGATATTGATCGGGGAAACATAAAGCTGAAAATCCGGAGACACGCTTCTGAGAAGGAACCGGCAAATGCCGTGCACCTTGATCCCCAGGCCCATCTTGAAGGTCACAGGCGCCCACTCGCTGTATTCCCCGACCTTCAGGGGGGTCTCCTTTCCCTGCAGGGAAAGCGCCGCCTTGCCCCCTGCCGGGTTCAGATGAATGGTGAACGGTACGGTTAAGGGTTCGGGGTGCTTTAAGAGAGTATTATCAGGACCACGAAGGAGTCCTTTCACCTTATTGTTCAGTACACGGACATAAAACCGCTCTCCTCCAGTACTCTTTGCCTCTGCACCGTCCAGGGATGTATATGAAGAGAAGGTTCCCTGTGTGCCCCGCAGGTCCGGTACCCCCATGGATGAAAGAATTCTTCCGCTGAACGTGTCGGGAGGGAAGGTCACAGGAACCCGGATGACAATGCCTGGAATGCCGTGTTTTCCCAGAACGCCCCAAAGGGTACTCCCCTTGCGATAGGAATAAATACCCGGCTTTGAAAGAGGGATCCGGTATTTACCCAGGGATAAGGTTTTGGCCGGCTTCTCCACCTCCGCCAAGGCAAGCACCGGCATATAGGTCTTAGGGTCACGGGTCAGAAAATCAAAGATATTGTGTCTTCCCGGATTGCAGCCGGTGCTGAACGAAGACCAGGCGACCGGAGAAATCGGCGGGGTAGTCGTCCCGAGGGTCCTGAAGGTCCCCGTTTCTTTGAGTTTTTTGAAGTTTGGAAGGAGGCCCTTGTCCATAAATTTTTGCAGCAGCATGGGAGAGAGGCCGTCCAACCCGGCGATAATCACCTTCTTTTTTGTCTGAATCTTTTGGGTATGTCCACCTTGTTTTTTTAGAACTCCCCGCAGCAAGAGGCGGACTGGGAACATTATAATGGCTACAATGGCGGTTAAAAAGGAAAGGGCAAATACCAGAAAAGAGCTGAAGAACGCAAACCCCGCGCCGGGGCCGATGTAGGCGAAGGCCTGCGAAGCGAAAAGCAGGCTCCCCAAAAAAACGAGGAGGTTCCAAAACCTGTAATGAACTCTCATACTGAAATATTTCTCACTATGCAGGAGAGATCTTTGAGGGTCACCCATTTATGAACCTTCAATGAAGGCCTTCAAGATCCTGCTTCGAGTCGGATGCCTGAGCTTTCGAAGCGCCTTGGCCTCGATCTGCCTGATTCGCTCACGCGTGACCTTAAATTCCTGTCCAACTTCCTCCAGGGTATGGTCCGTGGCCTCTCCGATGCCGAATCGTTTCCTGAGGACCTTCTCTTCCCTGGGCGTCAACGTCTGAAGGACCTTCCCGACCGTCTCTTGGAGGTTGATCTTGACCACGGCCTCCGACGGGGACATGATCTTCTTGTCCTCGATGAAGTCGCCGAGATGGCTGTCTTCCTCTTCTCCTACCGGGGTCTCCAGAGATATGGGTTCCTTCGCGATCTTCAGCACCTTACGGACCTTCTCAACGGGAAGATCCATTTCCTTGGAGATCTCTTCGGGCGTGGGTTCCCTTCCCATTTCCTGGACCAGAAGCCTGGTCGTCCTGATCAGTTTGTTAATGGTCTCAATCATGTGTACCGGAATCCGGATGGTTCTGGCCTGGTCCGCAATGGCCCGTGTGATGGCCTGCCGGATCCACCAGGTGGCATACGTGCTGAACTTGTATCCCCGGCGGTATTCAAATTTGTCCACAGCCTTCATGAGCCCGATATTACCCTCCTGGATCAGGTCTAAAAAGAGAAGACCCCGGTTGGTGTACTTCTTGGCGATGCTCACGACCAGCCTCAGGTTGGCTTCAACCATCTCGGCCTTGGCGCTCAGGGCCTCGGTTTCTCCGGCCTTGAGTTTCTTCAGGGCTTTTTTGAAGTATTCGGAATCCTGCTCGAATGTCTTCTCAATCATGCGTATCTGTTTCAGCGCCCTTTTCAGCCTGAGTCCGATCAGTTTCAGCCTCTCCGGCTTGACCCTCGCTGCACGCTCGATTTTCCTGCGCCTCGGGGTCATCCGCTTGGCGTTGACATAGGCCAGGACATCTTCGGAAGAAAGCCGCGCGGCCTTCTCGCAGTTTCTGATCTCCTTCTGAAGGGTATCGATACGTTCCACGATGGTCTTGAGCCTGAGCGTGAACCGCTCGATATAATCCGGATGAAAATTGATCTGCTTCATCAAAGAGATGATCTTCTCCTTGGTTTTCTCGATCCCGCTCCGGTATTTTTCCAGCGTCTCTTTCTTTTTGATCCGCGGATCCTGGATGCGCCCCTGGAGATAAAGGAGATTCTCGTTATGCTCCTGGACTTCGTCGATCAGCTTAAGGGTTTGTTCCTTGAGTTCATTGTCCGAGGCGCCGGAAGAAGAGAATTCCTCGAAGTCCTCTTCATTGCCGCAAGCCACATCCCGGATATAGATCTTTCCCTTCCGGAGCCGTTTTCCAAGGGAAAGAACCATACGGATCACAAAGGGGGAGTTCATCAGGACTTCCGTAATCTTTTTCTGGCCCGTCTCGATTCTCTTGGCAATCCTGACCTCCCCCTCCCGGTTCAGTAGCGGGATAGTCCCCATCTCTTTGAGATACAGGCGCACAGGGTCGTCGGTTTTGCCGACGACTCCAGGGGATAGGTCGAGGTGCAGATCCCTCTCTTCCACATCTGCGGCGCCTTCCATCCCGGCTTCCATCTCTATGTCCACGCCTTCTTCCTTGAAATCCACCTCGAAGCCCTTAATCTCTTCATCTTCCTGGTCCAGTTCATGATCCAGACGGAGCTTGCTATGCAGGTCCCCCCCTTCCTGGGAGGTCTCCATGATCTCGATATTCATGTTGTTGAGCATCATGATCAGCTCGTCAATCTGTTCGGAATTCACCATATCTTCCGGAAGGGCATCGTTCAGATCATCGTAGGTCAGAAACCCTTTTTCCTTGCCCATCGTGATGAGAGATTTGATTTCCGGGCTTCGTCTGATTTTTTTTGTCATGCTTTTACATTCCTCCGTTCAGTACCGAGTCTCTGCTGGAGGGTCGAAACCTCCAATGAGATGTTCGATATTTCCCGAACAAGTTGCGCAGCCTCCCGGCTTCTTCCTTGTTTTTCGGCGTCTTCAACCTCTTCCTGAAGCGTTTTTTTCATCCTCTTGAGATGTTCCTGACGAACCCTGTCGATCAGACCTTGAAGGTCCACTGGCTCCTGATCCTCTATCAAAAATCTCGAAAGCATTCCCGCAAGGGATGCATCCTCTGCCGGGATCAGAGACTGGATGGTACCGGGACCGGGCTTTTCTCCAGGGGAATCAAAGATCCGCTGTACAACGGACCGTAAACCCGGGTCACTGAAATAGCCCGGTTCGATCCGCCCCTTGATCTCTTGGAGCAGATCCGGATGATGGATCATGAGACTGACCAGGGCTCCTTCCCAGACCGGGGCCTCCTTCCCGGGTTTTGTCCCCTCCTTTTTTGAAGGGTCCTCCTTGCCCCGCAGCTTTGCGGCCCCGGAACGGATGGAAGCCCTTATGGTTCCGGGATCGATCCTGAGCAAAGAGGCAACCTGATTCGTATAAAGTTCCTGCTCAATGGGGTTTGAAATCATGGAAAGAAGAGGGATCAGCCGTTCGGCCACCGACACCTTCTCGTTTAGGGTCTTCTGCGGCATCTCTTTCAGGGTATGTTCGATCATGAAATCCATAATGGGTTTGGCCTCTGCCATCCGATCTTTAAATCCGTTTTTGCCGTACTTCCCAAGAAAACTGTCCGGGTCCTCACCCTGGACAAGGGTGACGACCTTCATTTTCATTCCCTCGGGGACGCAGATGTCAAAAGATCGTTTGGCGGCCTTGACTCCGGCATCGTCCGAGTCGAAAAACAAGGCCAGGTTCCGGGTATACCGTTGCAGCTTACGGACATGCCACCGGGTCAGGGAGGTCCCAAGCGTAGCGACGATGTTGTGGATGTCGTTCTGGTAGGTCGTGATGACGTCCATATATCCCTCAACCAGGATGGCATATTCCTGCTTTCGGATCGCCTCGTAAGAGAGGTTCAAACCATACAGGCTGGACCCTTTGTCAAAGACCGGCGTCTCCGGAGAATTAAGGTACTTGGGGGTGGAATCGTCAAGGACCCGCCCGCCGAAACCAAGGACCCTTGCGTAGATGTCTACGATGGGGAAAATGACCCGGTTACGGAACCGGTCATACAAGCCGTCTCCGCTTTTCTTTTTCAGAGCCAATCCGGCCAGTTCTATATCCTTTTCATTGAAACCGAGCCCCTTCAAATGCAGGGTCAGGGCATCCCAGGAATCCGGCGCATATCCGATCTTAAAGAGCGACAGGGTCTCCTCGGTGATTCCACGACTCTTCAGGTAGGACAAGGCCAGGCTGGTTTTCCTTCCGGTCTCAAAAAAGAATGATGCAGCCGCCTTGTTGATCTCAAAAATCCGATCCTTTATTTTCTGCTGAGCCAGGTCTTCGGGGGTACGCTCGATTTCAGGAACCGGCCTTCCACAGCGTTCAGCCAGGGCGCGTACCGCATCCGGGAACCCCATATTTTCATGTTTCATCAGGAAATGAAAGACGTTCCCCCCCTCCCCGCAGCCGAAACAATGAAAGATCTGCTTGGAGGGGTTGACCATAAAAGAGGGCGTTTTCTCCGAGTGAAAGGGACAGAGACCTTTATAATTGCTCCCCCCTCTTTTAAGGGAGACATAATTGGAGATCACGTCCACGATGTCACTCTCTTCCCTGACCTGGTTGATAAATTCTTCCGGGAAAAACATGTTTCTGACTGCTTTCATGAAATCAGTTCGACCAGGGTGACCCCCGGCCCTCCTTCCTCCATCTGGCCGCTCCGAAAATCGGCCACAAGCGGGTGCGACATCAAGGTCTTTGCAACGGCGTCCCGAAGGGCGCCGGTCCCGATCCCATGAATGATCTGCACCATGCGGAGGTTCCCAAGGTGAGCGTCATCCAGGTATTTTTCGGTTCTTTTCACGGCCTCTTCCACCCTCAGACCGATGAGATTGATGCTGGGAGAAACCTCCTTATGGGACCCCGCGTCCGTCGCCACGGTCACCATGGGACGCCTTTCCTGAGTGCCTTGGGATACGAGTTGCACCTGATCAGCCGAAACCTGGACCCGAAGGCCGTTGCAAAAGACCTCGATCCGCTTTTTTTTATCCGGGCCGTTCATGACCACCCCTTTTCTGCCGGTGCCCATGATTTCGACCTCAAGCCCGGGTTGAATGCTTGCAAGTTCCACCGGCTGAGAGGGGAAAGGGATCGGATTCGAGGGTTTCAGTTCCTGCTCGATCTTTTTTATCTCCTCCTCGAAACGTATCCGGTTTCCATGCTCTGCAATCTTGAGAAGCCTTTTCGACCTTGTTTTAGTCCGGGCGGCCAGCGACATGGCCTCATTCAGGAACTGATGCGCTTCCTTGAGAGCCGCTATTTTCTGATTCTCAACGGCGGAAATCTCCCTATCCATCTCTTCTTTCTTCCTATCCCATTCGTGCCGGACCGCCTCGTTATCCCGAATCTTCTGCTCCAACTCTTCGATCAGATGGGCCGTGTTCCGGTCCATGGCTGGGATCTTCTCCCTGGCCCGGTCCAGGATCTCCTTCGGCATCCCGATCTTTTCAGAAATCTCGAAGGCGTGACTGGTTCCCAGACGGCCGTACTCAAGCGTATATGCCGGCCGCATTCGTTCCGCGTCATATGACACAGAGGCATTCATCATCCCCTGGGTCATATAGGCGTATTGCTTAATCTCCTCGTAATGCGTGGTGGCCGCCGTCAGGGCCTCCTTGAGAGACAGCGCTTCAAGGATGGCGATGCCGAGAGCGGCCCCTTCTTTCGGGTCCGTCCCCGTTCCCAGTTCATCGAGCAAAACCAGGGATAAAGCGCCGGACGCTTCGAGGATTCGAACCATGTTCTTGATATGAGAGGAAAAGGTGCTCATCTCTTCCTGAATACTCTGTTCATCCCCGATATCCGCGAAGACGTCCCGAAAGACCCCCATGGAGCTTCCCTCCGCAGCCGGAATGGGGATACCGGCCTGGGCCATGAGGACCAGAATCCCCAAGGTTTTCAGGGCCACGGTTTTGCCCCCCATATTGGGGCCTGTAATCATCAGGGTCCTGTATCCCTCTCCAATCTGAAGGTCAACCGGCACGATCTCATTGACGGCCCCCTGCCTTCTTTCCTGAAGGAGGGGGTGCCGGGCGCCCTTGAAATCAATCTTTTTCTCAGCCAAGATGACGGGGATCACCGCGTGGTAGTCCTCGGCAAAAAGCGCTTTGCATAAATGGAGATCAACGTGCGCCAGGACCGAGATGTCTTTCCAAAGCGATTCCCATCCTGCGCGCACCTGATCGCTGATTTCTAAAAGAATCCGGTGGACTTCTTTCAACTCCTCGGAAACAAGGCGTGAAAGATGGTTGTTCATCTCCACGGTTTCCGAGGGCTCCACAAAGACGGTCATCCCGCTTGCTGACTGGTCATGAATGATCCCCTGGATCTTCGATGAGAAATCAGACTTGAGGGGAATAACATATCGGTTATTCCTCAGGGTAACCAGCCTCTCCTGGACAACGGTCTTCAAGGCATCCGAGGAGAGTATGGCATCCAGTCTGAGTTTAACTGACTCTTTCTGCTGCCGGATCCTTCGGCGGATGCCGGCCAAAACCGTACTGGCGGAATCCTTGATTTCTCCTTTTTCGTCAACGCTCCGATCTATGGCCTCCCCAAGTTCAAACAGGGGATCAATCCGGCCGATCTCCGCCTCAAGGAGCGGGAAAACGCCGGCCTCTTTTTTGATGAATCTTTTGAGCCCCTGAACGGTCCGGATCACCCGGCGTATGGAAATCAGGGCGTCGGGTTGAAGCAAATACCCCTCGGCATGGGCCTCTTTCAAGAAGGGGCGGATATCGGACAGTCCCTGAATGGACGGTCTGCCGCGTTTCTTAACCAAGGATATCATTTCGGCAACGCAATGAAGGAGATACTGTACCTGAACAGGATCATGTTGTACCGTAAGACTTTCAATCTCGGATTGGCCAAAAGGGGATTGAGCGTATCTTTTGAGAATATTCTGAACCCGGTCAAATTCCAGGATCCGAAGGATCTGTCTATCCATTTGGGAGATCCCGGCCCCTTCTCCGAATCCTTGTCGAAGGAGGCGCAGCTTTGAACCCGTTACACCGGAATGCCGCATTCCTTGGGAACGGCGTTAAACGGGTTTACGAAAAAGAGGGCCGGCTTAGCGGCCCTCTTTCACGATAAACTTTTCTGTACCAACTGCTGCACCTGTTTCCCATCGGCTCTTCCGGCGGCCTCGGCCATGACTTTCTTCATGACGGCGCCCATTTCTTTCATCGAGCCGGCGCCGGTCTCAGCGATGACCTTTTTGATGATCTCTCTTAGCTCCTCGACGGATAATGGAGGGGGGAGATATTCAAGAACCATACCCAGTTCTTTGGTCTCTTTTTGAACCAGATCCTCCCTTTTCCCGATCTGGAATTGAGAAATGGACTCCTTGTGCCTCTTAACGGTTCTTGAAAGAAGGGCGGTGATCTCGTTTTCCTGTAAGGCCCCTCCCGTTTTGATCTCCTGGTTCTTGATTTCAGAGAGAATCATACGGATGACTGAAAGCCTCTCTTTGTCGCCTGTTTTCATTGCAGACTTCATGTCCGCTTCCAGTTTCGCCTTAAGGCCCATCCTGCTCCTTTGTTGCTATTTGCTTGCAGAATATTTTTGAATTTTCAGCGCCTTTTTCTGAGCCGCGAGTGTTTTTCTCTTTTTTCTTATGGAGGGCTTTTCATAATGTTCGCGCTTGCGGATTTCAGACAAGAGCCCTGATTTTTCGCACATTTTCTTGAACCGCCTCAACGCCCCTTCAAAAGATTCGCCTTCTCTGATTTTGATGCCAAGCATTCATTTTTCCCCTCCCTCCATATATAAAATAAGTTTAAAAAAACTAAATATTAACTATAATTAGATATCATATTTTTGTCAAGCTTGTTTTTATGTAAATGTGAGCTTTTAATGAATTTTCTTTAAAAAACCGGAACCTTTTTGCCTTTTTGTCTTTTCTTACGCCTATTTTCAAGATGCATTCTCCATGCGCCCTATTCCATCCAATGATTTTTAAAAGTTCCCCTATTCAGGAAAAAGCAAAAAAACTTGACTTTATCAATAAAGTATATTATTTATCCTGAACCCCATTCTTTTGGTAAAGATTGTAGTTGAGAATTTATGAAACTTTCAAACCGAAGTCAATATGGAGTCCGGGCGCTTTTTGATATGGCCTATTATTCCCCAGGGAGGACGGTACAGATCCGGGAGATCTCCAGGAGACAGGGGATCTCAAGGCGGTTCCTGGAGCAGATCTTCTATTCCTTGAAAAAGGCGGGGATCATCGAGAGCACCCGGGGGCCCAAGGGGGGGTATTTGCTCACCCGTTCCCCGGATAAGATTACGGTCGGCCATATCATCCGTGTCCTTGAAGGCCCGGTTGAGCCGGTTCCCTGCACGACCATGGAAAAAGACGGCTCGGCCTGTAAATATATGGACCAGTGCGTGACCCGGATGGTTTGGGACGAGGCCGGCACGATGATCAGCCGGTATTTTGATTCCATCGCCATTTCCGACCTCTGCCGGCGGGCAGATCAAATGGGACTGAATAAGGAAGAAAAATCGTTGATGTATAACATATGAGGAGAAAGAGGATGGAAAAAGAAACCAAAGTCAAAAAGACATATGCCGAGATCAATGCCCGGATTAAAAAGGGTGAGGCGGTCGTCGTGACCGCGGAGGAGATGATCGACATCGTGGACAAGAACGGCCCGGTGGCCGCTGCCGGAAAGGTGGATGTGGTCACCACCGGCACATTCGGTCCCATGTGCTCTTCGGGGGCATTCTTGAACTTCGGGCATTCCAAACCCAAGATTAAAGTCAAGAGCGCCTGGCTCAACGGGGTGAATGCCTATGGCGGCCTTGCAGCCGTAGACCTCTACATCGGCGCCACCGAACTTGCGGAAGACGACCCGGAGAACCGGGTCTACCCGGGACAGTTCCCCTATGGCGGAGGGCATGTGATTGAGGACCTGATCGCAGGGAAGGACATCCAGCTCAAGGCCTTGGCCTACGGGACCGACTGCTATCCCAGAAAGGATTTATATTCCCTGATCAACATCAAGGATCTGAATGAATGTTACCTTTTCAATCCAAGGAATGCCTACCAGAATTACAACTGCGCCGTGAACCTCGGAAGCCGAATGATCTACACCTATATGGGAGGACTCAGGCCCAATCTTGGAAACGCCAACTACTGCAGCGCAGGCCAGTTGTCCCCTCTGCTGAACGATCCTTTTTACCGCACCATCGGCATTGGGACGCGGATATTCATGGGCGGGGGGATCGGATACGTGGTCTCGCCGGGGACTCAGCACAACCCTTCGGTTAAACGGGGGGAGAATGGGGTCGTGCGCGCGCCTGCCGGGACCATCGCCACCTATGGGGACCTTCGGGGCATGAGCACGGAATATGTCAAAGGGGTCAGCTTACAGGGTTATGGGGTCTCTCTCTCGTTGGGACTTGGTATTCCCATACCGATCCTGGACGAGGACCTGGCCCGGACCACCGGCGTATCAGATGAACAGATCTATACCCAGATTGTGGACTACGGCGCAGATTACCCGCAGGGCATCGCCAAGAGCTATGGAGAAGTCAATTACAAAGAACTCAAGTCCGGTCAGATCATGATCCAGGGGAAGGAAGTCAAGACATCTTCTCTTTCGAGCTACCCCAAGGCGGTGAAGATCGCAGAGACGCTCAAGGACTGGATCCTCAAAGGAAAGTTCCTGCTCGGTGAACCCCAGAACCTGATCCCTTCGGCGGATTCCGGCGCCTCGTTCAAAATGCTCAAGGAGAGACCCTGGGACAAATAGGGAAAAGAGAGCTTTAACCGTTCTGATGAATGGAAGCAACATGAACAGGGATAGAGTGGAATGGATTACCGGCCTGATCGGGAATACCCCCATGGTCCGGATACAACGGCTGGCCGGGCAGGAAGAGGCCGTCATCTGGGCCAAGCTCGAGTCCTTCAATCCCGGCGGCAGTGTCAAGGACAGGATCTGCCTGAGCATGATCGAGGCCGCGGAACGGGAAGGAAAGCTTAGACCCGGAGGGGTTATCGTCGAACCGACCAGCGGCAATACGGGGATCGGCTTGGCTTTTGTTGCTGCGGTCAAGGGGTATCGGGCCATCTTTACCATGCCGGAGACCATGAGCCTCGAGCGAAGAACCCTCTTGCGGGCCTACGGCGCCGAGGTGGTGCTGACGCCGGGAGATGAAGGGATGAGAGGGGCCATACGCAAGGCTGAAGAGATGGTCGAAAAGAATCCGGGGTATTTTATGCCCCAGCAGTTCAAGAACCCCGCCAATCCGGAGGTGCATAGGAAGACCACGGCGCAGGAAATTATCAGGCAGGCCGGTTTTGATTTCCATGCCTTTGTTGCAGGAGTGGGGACCGGTGGGACGGTCACCGGTGTGGGCGAGGTCCTGAAGAACAAAAATCCGGGCATCAGGATCGTGGCTGTTGAGCCCAGGGAATCCCCGGTCCTGTCCGGAGGTAAAGCCGGACCGCACAAGATCCAGGGGATCGGCGCCGGATTTGTTCCGGATGTCCTGAACATGGAGATCGTTGATCAGATTGTTCGGGTGAGCGGTGAGGATGCGGCAGCCGCGGCACGGGATCTGGCCAGGCAGGAAGGGATCCTTTGCGGGATTTCCTCGGGTGCGGCATTTTTTGCCGCGCTTGAAGTCGCCAGGGAACTCGGGCCGGGAAAGACCGTCGTGGTGATCTTTCCGGATACCGGGGAGCGTTACCTGAGTACGGATATGTATACAAAATAAAATTGACGGCTTCGTAAAAAGTCCGTCTGCGGCGTTGCGCTTCATTCTTCGTCATTGCAGCGTATCTCTAATACGCCTCATTCCTCAGAATTCGCGCGCCTTGCATCCGGATCTTTTTACTGTGCCGTCCCACTTGTGGACTTTTTACGAGTCCATCAAAATTTATTTTTGGAAAGGAGTTCATCAGCTATGGCATACAAGAAAGTTCTGTTAAGATTCTCCAATAATTTAATCAGCAAGCCGATTGTTTACAGGCTGGTCAAGGATTTTGACCTGAGCTTCAACATCCTGAAGGCGAATATCCTCCCGGATGAGGAAGGGGAGATGGTTCTTGAAATCGATGGGGATAGCAAGAACTACAAGAAAGGGATCAAGTTTCTCAAAGACTCGGGCGTGGAGGTACTGGACCTCAAGAAGCGGGTTTACAAGGTTGAAGACCGGTGCTATCAGTGCAGCGCCTGCACGGCAGTCTGTCCAAGCGAAGCCATCTCCATCGACAGAAAGACCATGATTGTGAGCTTCGACCCTGAGAAGTGCATCGTCTGTGAACTCTGCGTGGGGACTTGCCCGCCCAAGGCCATGAAGGTGGAGATCCTGTAATCCTATTCAATATTCTTGCCGGGCCGGGACCGCCTGCGGCGGCTATCACAACAGGGAATCATGTATTAGGTTATGTCAAATTTCTTTTACAAAGAAGCCTATTCCTGTTACACTCGTTTTGTCGCTTAATAACATTGTTAATCCCGCGCAGAAAGCTTCCACAAATTGCTTGAAATGGCCGAAAGAGTCTGATAAAGTTTATCAGTATGTTTATGGCTTTTAAGGTTTAAGATTGCATGGATACGTTCAGCGCGAAGAAACGCTCGTGGATAATGGCGCAGGTCAAATCCGTCGGAAACAGATCAACGGAACAGATATTGGTCGCCGTTCTTCGCAAATCTAAAATCGTAGGCTGGCGCAGGCGCTACCCTATTTTTGGCAAACCCGATTTTGCGTTTCCACGCAGGAAAGTTGCTGTATTCGTCGATGGGTGTTTCTGGCATGGGCATCCACGAAAATGCCGGGTGCCGCAAACTAACCGTGAATATTGGCTGAAAAAGATAAACCACAATATAGTGCGCGACAAGCTTGTAACTCGCACGCTCAAAGATGAAGGCTGGAAAGTAGTCAGAATATGGGAAGATATGGTAGCAAAGCCATCAACTGTAACACGGTTACGGAAAGCGATGGGCGGATATGAAGAATGAAAAAACAGTTGCAGAGTTTTTCGCTGGAATAGGACTCATGCGATTAGGTCTTGAGCAAGCCGGCTGGGATGTTGTCTGGGCGAATGACATCGACGAAGATAAGATGAGGATGTATCGCGGCCATTTTACCGACGATGTTGCTCATTTTCATCTTGGCGATGTTCATGAATTGACCCCTGTCAAAATTCCAAGCGTAGCGCTGGCAACAGCGTCTTTCCCCTGCAATGACCTCTCGTTGGCAGGCGCGCGACGTGGACTGGCGGGTCAACACTCCGGCGCATTTTGGGGTTTCGTGGATGCCCTTAAAGGAATGCGGAACCGGCGTCCGCCGCTCGTCATGCTGGAGAATGTCGCTGGCTTCCTGACTTCCCACGATGGAAACGATTTCAGAGACGCTTGCCTTGCGCTGAATGAATTGGGATACGCGGTTGACGCCTTTATTATTGACGCCGCTTTATTCGTGCCGCAAAGTAGACAACGCCTTTTTCTTATCGGAAAGCGCGGGAAACGCAAGGCTGACCGTATCTCTGAAACGCCTTCGTTCTATCAATCCCAATGTCGGCCCCACGCTCTCGCGGACTTTATCTTATGGAATCCCGATATTCGATGGTCTTTACGAAGTCTTCCACCCATCGTGGCCGCTAAAACAACCTTACGAGATATTGTCGAGCGTTTACCCACCAACTCTGTCTATTGGTGGAGTAAGGAAAGAGCTGAATATCTTCTCAACCAGATGAGTGAAAAACATCGCTCTATCGCTGATAAGATGATTGCAGGAAAGGACCTCTCCTGTGGGACGGTCTTTCGACGTGTGCGTTATGGAAAATCAATGGCAGAGTTAAGAACGGACGGTGTCGCGGGCTGTCTTCGCACGCCGAGAGGCGGAAGCGGCCGCCAGATTTTATTTGTAGCGGGCAAAGGACGCTATGCGGTCCGCCTTCTCACACCCAGGGAATGCGCGCGTCTAATGGGGGCGAACGATTTCAAAATAACAGTTCCGTTAAACCAAGCACTATTTGGCTTCGGTGACGCTGTCTGCGTTCCTGTCATTAAATGGATTGCGGAGAATTATTTGACACCGGAATGGAAGGAGCTACACGCCATTGAAATCGAGCAAGAGCGGTACGCCGCAACCGCAATTTGAGGTAGTCGGACTTCCAGAAGATGTGGCAGCGATTCGGGCTGAAATTAGAAAATTCTTCGCCTCGAAAGACGGCAACGGAAAGCGCATTGGCAGCTACAAGCACGGCGTGTACGCCTTTTACGACTATGACGGCGAGCCTATATACGTTGGACAGACCGAAGAAAAACTAAGCGGTCGTGTCAGCAGACACCTGACGAACCAGAGAACCGACGCCGTCGCAATGAACGTGCTCGATCCGTTCGAGGTGGCATACATTGAAGTGTGGCCGCTCGATGATCTTGTGGACGGTCTTCTGAAAAAAGATCAAAAGACGCTTTTGGATCGCGCAGAATACACAGTTTTTCAAAAGGTCTTGAGAGAATCCGAGCTTGGCGCGGTGCTGAACGAAAAAGAAATGGCGCCACGAAGTGAAATTAAGCTCCCCCAATCCTACAAACAACGAATCATTCCCGAAGCGATATACACGCAACGAAAACACCCTGATGTGCGTATTGCGCGACGGGCCACGACGATTGCCAACCTTGCTCGTGTCATCAGCGAACGTGACGTATCCGACGGACTTCGCCGAACCCTTCTAACGCAGGCAAGAAGACTTGAAAGTCTTGCCGGCCTTCGCGTTAAAGAGCTCGGAATCACCACCGATTTCAAGAAGAAATAATAGATGATTCGGGGGAGGGCTTTGGGGTCAGAGGGCTTTGGGAGGGCTTTGGGGTCAGAGGGCTTTGGGGTCAGACCTACAGTGCGACCGGGCAAGGTCGTATCATCCAGCGGGTGAGAATCCCGCCCCGGAAGGTAAGCCAGCCACCGGGTAGCGAGTCTTTGGAGGGAGGGTGGTAACATCCTTCTTTAAGCGTAAGATAGCAAGCAGGCAGGCCGTAAGCCGATTGGTTGAAGGGATTGAGCCCCGAAAGTGACGCGTTGGGAAGGACGACACTGTTGTAGAAGTGGAAGTCAACATGGGACGAGCCGCTATGGCGAGGCGAGTCCACTTCCCCGGGGTCGGAGACCATGGCATGTCCGACATTGGGATGGTGCGGCAACCCGGGAGACCCTGCACGTGCTTCCATGGACGGGAGTATGCCGGACGACCGAAGAGGGAGGAAGGCAAATCGGGTGCAGGGAGTCGGATGGTATCATAGTACTGATGAAGGCGGGTAATGCCGCTGGAGGGAAGGATGCCACACATGGTAGAGCGATGTGAGGAAACATCTGCCGCACGCAGTGGCGGAGAACAGGTGGTAACGAAACTGCATCGCATAGCAGAGAAAGCCCGCAAGGAGCCGAGTTTCAAGTTCACCAGTCTGTTTCATCTGATGAACGAGGATCTCTTGCGGGGATGCTTTAGACAGCTGCGAGGAGATGCGGCTGCGGGCATCGACAAGGTGACCAAGGCGACGTATGCCGAGCGACTGGACGCCGATTTATCCGAGCTGGTAGAGCGGCTTCATCGTATGGCATACATTCCGCAACCTGTCCGGCGCAAGTATATTCCGAAGCCGGGCAGTACCAAACAACGCCCCTTGGGGATACCGCCTCTGGAGGACAAGCTTGTGCAGTCTGGTATGGTACGGATCATGGAAGCCGTCTATGAGCAGGACTTTATTGACGATTCCTATGGGTTCCGTCCCGGCCGGAGCTGTCACCAAGCGCTTCGGGATCTCAGCAAAACCGTGGAGCACAAGCCGATCAGCTATATTGTTGAAGCAGATATTAAGGGCTTCTTTGATCATGTTGATCATGAATGGCTGATGCGGTTTCTTGCGCATCGTATTGGTGACAAGCGTATCCTTCGAATGGTGAGGCGGTTTCTCAAGGCCGGGGTGAGCGAGGATGGGTCGATACGGATCAGCAATGAGGGCACGCCACAGGGTGGCGTGATCTCCCCTTTGCTGGCCAACATCTATCTTCATTATGCCTTGGATCTTTGGTTTGAGAAGGTATTTCGAAAGCGGTGCCGAGGGTTTGCCCGATTGATACGTTATGCTGACGACTTTGTTGTCTGCTTTCAGTACCAAGCGGATGCAGAAGCGTTTGAGGCGGCGTTGGGCAGACGACTTGGCAAGTTCGGCTTAGAGATAGAGCCTTTGAAGACCAAGGTGCTGGAGTTTGGGCGGGATGCCGTTCGCAATGCCAGAGGAAAAGGGGAAAGACCCATGAGCTTTGATTTTCTGGGTTTCACCCACTACTGCGGCACGAGGCGAAACGGTACGGGGTTTCGGATGAAACGAGTCACATCCCGTAAGAAGTTTACGGCCAAGCTGAAGGCATTTAAGGACTGGTTGAAGCAGTCCAGAACAATGCGCACAGGAGAGTTGTGGGCCATTGTCCAGGCCAAGTTGCGAGGTCATTACGCTTACTATGGGGTTTCGGACAACCAGCGAGGCATCAAGCGTTTTTCCGAAGAAGTCACCAAGCTTTTATTCAAGTGGCTCAATCGCAGAGGGAAACGGGGTTGTCTGACTTGGGAGAAGTTTCTCCTGATGCTGCGGCTGTTTCCTCTACCGAAGCCCAGAGTGACGGTCCGTATGTTCTGATGTTCTGTGAATTGCTATGTGAAGAGCCGTGTGCGTAAATAGCGCACGCACGGTTCTGTGAGGGGCCGGGGTCAACGGATGTATGGCTGAGATCTTGTGGCACCGCCGGGAAACCAGGCGGAAACAGAGAAGACAAACATCAACCTACAGCATCTGGAGTAACCGGTCTACTCGACCATTGCACATTTATTTTGACAGCGTACTGAGGATCTGATAGTTTGCCGCTCAAAAGGAGGATGGATCTTGGCCCGTCCCTTACGGATCGAGTACCCTGGAGCGTTCTACCACGTGATCTCCCGAGGGAATGCCCGGCAGAAGATTTTTGTTTCCGACTTGGACAAGGAGAAATTCTTGTCTTATCTGGAGACGGGCGTGGATCGGTTTTGCTACAAGGTTCATGCCTACTGTCTGCTGGACAACCATTATCACTTGTTGATGGAAACGGCGGCTCCCAACCTGAGCAAGATTCTCCAAAGGCTTAATTCAGCCTACGCCACCTATTTTTCACGAAAGCGAAACCAGACAGGGCATCTCCTGCAAGGCCGCCCCAAGGTCTTGCTCATTGACAAGGATGCCTATGCACTGGAACTCTCCCGGTATATCCATTTGAATCCAGTCAGGGCCGGAATTGTTCGCCGGCCTGAGCAGTATCGTTGGAGCAGCTATGTCTATTACATGAAGCGGGTTCCGGTTCCCGCTTATCTTGAGACGTCGTTTTTATTGGGCCAGTTTGACAAGAAAGAAACTGCGGCGCGGGATGAGATGCGGAACTTTGTGGAAGCCGGAAGAAAAGGCAAGCTGCCTGATCCTTTCAAGGATGAAAGGGGAGGGGCGATCTTGGGAAGTGAAGCCTTTATTCATATGGTGCGAGCGAAGTTTCTCATGGGTCGGAAGAAGGACAGGGAACTTCCTGGGTTACGAGGACTCAAGAGTACGGATCTCTGGTCGGTTAGAGGTCTGGTTGAAGAGTCCCTCAAGAATAATCCCAAGCTGGCCAAGAAGGCGGCGATTTATCTTTGCCGCAAGTATAGTGAGAGGACTCTTGGAGAACTCGGTGAGTTTTTTGAAGGTCTGAGTGTCTCCGCGGTGAATCAGGTGGTCAGGCGTTTGGACGGTCTGCGTTTGCAAGACAGGGCGCTGGACCAGAAAATCAAGTCGGTAGAAAGTGCGATAAGAAAATTGTGCAATGTGTAGGCCTGACCCCACTGACCTGCGTTCGTGGGTCAGCCGCGCGTTAAAGCCTGCCTGCTATCCGCTTTTCATATGCTTAATTAAGTTGATAAATATCACTTGACAGGGGTTAGCATATTTGCTAACATACGATCAAGAAATACGCCATCGAGTATTTCCACTCCAGAGTCATAACTGAGGTCGAAAGCTGGCCCGATGGTATATTGGCTGATTATGCGCGGTTGGCGGAACTCTTGATGGAGTTCGGACCGAATCTGCGTATGCCGCATTCGCGTGCCATGGGCGATGGTCTTTTTGAATTGCGACCACACGGCCGTGAAGGCATCGGACGTGCCTTATACTGTTTCGTTGTTGGTCAACGAATCGTGGTACTTCACGCTTTTATAAAGAAAGCGCAAGAAACTCCGGAGAAAGAACTACGCCTTGCCCGGAAAAGAATGAAGGAGGTACGAAATGGCTGATTTAAAATATAAACCCGTTTCTCACGACCATGAGGCTTTCCTCAAAAAGGCCTCGAAACGGAAAGGGTTCAAGAAAGCGTACGAGGACCTGGAAGAAGAGTACCGTCTTACCCGTGAGATGCTGGCCGCCCGTTCCAAGTTCGGCCTCACTCAGGAATCCGTTGCAGAGTTGATGGGGACTACAAAAAGTGCGGTGTCGCGCTTGGAAGCAGCGGGTAAGCATGCCCCATCTCTGACTACGCTCAAGAAGTATGCGCGGGCAGTCGGCTGTCGCTTGGAGATCAAGCTCGTTCCCAACACTCGCTTAACCAAGCGTTCAACACGGGCCGCCAAAAAGCAGGCGGCCGGTTAGCTTCGCGTTATCCGAAGGAAGAAATGTAATAGAATTTAGAAATTAGGATTTATTTCTCCCCGTTCCTGTGATTCTCTCCGGGCAGGTATAGACGTTCATGCGGGTTCCCCGGGCAAAGCCGATCAGGGTGATGTTCATGGCCTCGGCAATCCGGATCACCTGGTCGGTAGCCGCGGCCCGGGTGACCAGGATGGGGACCCCGCTGCGGCCGACCTTCATGATGATCTCAGAAGAAATTCTTCCGCTCGCCAGAACCGCTTTGTCGCCAGTCGGGATCCGGTTGAGAAAGCAGAACCCCAGGACCTTGTCCACGGCGTTATGCCTTCCCAGGTCTTCGGCGAAGGCCAGAAGGGATCGGCCGTCGGTCACGGCGGCGCTGTGGGTCCCTCCGGTCTTGAGGTAGGTTGAAGAGTGATGATGCAGTTCGTGCATCCGCTCCATGATCTCAACCGGGGAAAGGTCCATGCTCCCGGAGATCCGGGGTTCGCTGATGGCATCCATCACGTCGCATAGAATCGTCCCCCGTCCGCATCCTGAGGTTAACGTGATTTTTTTGACCCGGTCTTCGAGGTCAATTTCCATGCCGGTCAACTCCATGGAGATCAGGTCCTCTTGTTCTTTAAGATCCATGGAGAGAATCTGTTCCGGGGATTGGATGATCCCTTCGGAGAGAAGGAACCCTGCGGCCAGTTCCTTTCTTTGCACCGGCGTGCAAAGGAGCGTTATGAATTCCTTGCCGTTGATCTCTAAGTGGAGGGGGCGTTCCAGGGTAATTCGGTCGTTCATCTCGTTCCATGAACCCTTTTCATAACGCATGATCTTGCGTTCCGTGTAAAGCGCCGACGTTTGGTCCTGCATGGGTCTGCCTTTTCGATAGTGTGGGAAAGAGGAGTTCCCTGTGTCTCACAGCCCTTGTGTCATGGGATATTTTTTCAGAAGCTCTATAAACTTTTCCGCAGGTTGGGTGTGGAAGGACTTTTTATGGTAAATGAGACTGAAATCACGTTTAAACCGAACGTCTTTAAAGGAAAGGGCCTTGAGGACCTTGAACCGGACTTCTTTCTGAACGGCCCATCCCGACAGGATGGAGACACCCAAACCGTTTTCCACCGCCGTTTTGATCGCTTCCGTGCTCCCCAGGTACATGACGATGTTGAGCTGATCCGTATAGATCCCTGCCTTTTCCAGGGTGCTTTCAACCACCTGCCGGGTTCCGGAGCCTTCTTCACGCATGATGAACGGCTGATCTTGAATCTCATGGATGGAGATGTCTCTGCGATCCGCCCATGGATGCGTGCTGCACACGATCAGGAGGAGTTCATCCGAATCCATTTTCTCCACTTCGAGGCGCTGGTCCTTGACCTCTCCTTCCACCATGCCGAGGTCGATCTTCGCCTTGAGAAGACTGTCAATGATCGTCTGGGTATTGCCTCTCTCAAAATCGATCAGGATGTCCGGATAACTCTTTTTGAAATCCACAATGATATTGGGAAGATAATAGGTGGCCAGTGTGGTGCTCGCTCCGATCAGGAGCTTCCCTTTGACCATGCCGGTGGCTTCATTGATTTCTTTTTCGATCGCGGCATACGAGGAGAGGATCTTCTTGGCATGTTTGTAGATGATCTCCCCGGTCTTAGTCAAAGAGACGGACTTGTTGCTCCGCATAAAGAGTTTGGTTCCCAATTGTTCCTCAAGGGAACGGATCTGCAGACTGATGGCGGGCTGCGTGAGGTACATGGCCTTGGATGCCTTGGAAAAACTTTTGGTTTCGGCTACAGAGCAGAATACCTTGAGCTTATGATCGTCCATAAACCGCCCTTATTAATTTTCCTTAAACGGCCATAAGGATTTTTTATAAAATATCACAAGTCATACCCGTGGTCAACCCTTACCGCAAACAGTATATCCAAAATTGAAAATAATGTGATTTCCTCAACTGATAAGAAAAGCATATTTATTTAATATCTGGTATTTATCAATATATAATAAGGTATATATACCTTGTAAAGCAGTGAACAAATCAACGATGTCCCCCCCTTTCCGTCCTTTCCTCGGCTTGGTTTAGCTTGCTGTGATACCTGCCATAGCTGAAGTAGATGATGAGGCCGACTCCCAGCCAGATCGTAAGACGCGCCCAGTTATGCCACCCGAGCGAGAACATCAGCCCTATGTTGAAGAGAACGCCCAGCGCGGGGACCAGCGGTATCATCGGACAGCGAAACGGCCGCCGCTGGTTCGGGTTGGTATAGCGCATGATCCAGACGGCCGCGCACACCACCACGAATGCGAACAGCGTGCCGATGTTGACCATTTCCGCCAGGGCATGGATCGGAAACAGGGCTGCCACAACGGCCACGACGGACCCCGTCAGGATCGTGGCCTTGTACGGTGTCCGAAAACGCGGATGAACGGTTCCGAAGAACTCGTACGGCAGCAGTCCG
>Ga0210041_1001034_pt1 | contig 28218 bp, 26 predicted proteins | sample CryGeymeta201503_FD_183973 | JGI IMG/M metagenome (GOLD analysis project Ga0210041, IMG submission 183973) | Groundwater microbial communities from Crystal Geyser aquifers in Utah, USA - Crystal Geyser metaG 2015-03 (SPAdes) (version 2) | ecosystem: Environmental > Aquatic > Deep subsurface >... | reverse complement strand
CTAATGCTTCAGCCGATAGAACAGCGCCTGGGTCGATAATAACGATTTTACCGCCCCCCTTAAGGGTACTGCGGTGGTGGTTGAGCATTTCGATGGTTTGCATGGTTTTCATTGTAGCAACCTTTCTTTTGTCGAGGAACAGATTAGGAACAAGATTCATTACCAGCGAATCAGATTGGCGATGAGTCAAGGATTGACAGTGAAGATTACCTGTATAGCAATATAATTAAATGCTAATTCTGTGATTAACTAACGGGTAGAAAAATAGAAACCATGATACAAGGAGGTATCATTATGTCTGCAAAACTTATTCTAATCGAGGGGGGTGACGGTAGTGGTAAAAGCACTCTTGTTCACAATCTTGCAGAGGCGCTAAAAAAAGAAGGCAAGGAAGTCGTTACCACACGCGAACCAGGTGGTTCGCCAAAAGCAGAAGAAATAAGGCGCCTTATCATACAGCGGGAAACCGGCGACAATTTTTCGCCCGATGCCGAGATGTTGCTTTTCTATGCAGCCAGACTGCAACATCTTTTTGACACAATAGTCCCGGCCATAAAACGTGGCGAAGTCGTCATTTGCGATCGGTTTGAAGTTTCTACATTCGCCTACCAGATTCACGCGCGTCAAGGTAATCTACCTCTTTTTCTTAAATTACATCAAGAGGTAGTTCGGCTTCTTAAGCCGCTCAATGTCCATTGCGTCTATGCGCATTGCGATATTGACCCTGAAATTGCCACCAAACGCGTAGCGTCTGCCGGCAGACTATTGCCCGATGTTTTTGATGCTCGCGAACACGCTTTTCATGTACGGGTACGAGAGGGTTATAAGGTTGCTTCAGGGCATCTCGATGTCATGTTCGAGCACGTTACACTTGATGCATCCAAAACACCCGAAGAAGTATTGGCAGAGCTTCGTCACAAACTCAATATCTGAGTCATCCGGCGCGCAGTCCCAGTGACTGCGCGCCGTATAATTTTTGCTATACTAGTTTTATATGAAATTTTCTGAATATCAAGAACAGTCTAAATTAACAGCTAAATATCCAAATGTCGGTGACGACTTCGTCTACCCAACTTTAGGATTAGTTGGTGAAGCAGGAGAATTTGCCAATAAAATAAAAAAGTTAATGCGTGATAAAAATATATTTCGTCCTTCAGCAGTATCTGAAGGGGATAGAGATGATGTCCTAAAAGAGCTGGGTGATGTTTTATGGTATACAGCACAATTAGCCACAGAGTTCGGAGTAAATTTAGACGATGTAGCTAAGAGTAATCTAGAGAAATTGCTTTCTCGACTAGAGAGAAATCAGATTCATGGTTCAGGTGACAATCGATAAAATATACAATCACTTATTTAATTTTAGTTTTTTATTATGCAAAACTATTCATTTATCAAAGCGGGGGACGAAGAAGTTTACAAAGCTCTAATCGGCGAAGAGGCGCGTGAAGCGCGCGGGATTGAACTGATTCCGAGTGAGAATTATGTTTCCCGCGCGGTCTTAGAAGCCAACGGTTCCGTTTTTACCAATAAATATTCCGAAGGATACCCAGGCAAGCGCTATTATGGTGGTCAGCAGTACACCGATATTGTGGAAACTATTGCTATTGAGAGAGCAAAAAAATTATTTAATTGTCAGTTTGCTAATGTACAACCACTCGGCGGGGCGGCGGCTAATGTCGCGATGTACTTTGCCCTCATGGAGCCGGGAGACACGGTTCTTGGTATGGATTTGAGTCACGGCGGACACCTCACTCACGGCCATCCTACTACTGCCATCAACAAAGTCTTTAACTTTGTGCGGTACAAGATGAAAGATGTGGAAACTGGTGAGATTGATTATGATGCTCTCAGACAAACGGCACTTGAGCATAAACCAAAAATTATTTTGGCTGGCTTTTCGGCCTACCCACGCGAGCTTGATTATGCGAAGTTTGTGGAGATAGCTCGCGAGGTGGGAGCGTATGCTGTCGCTGACATGGCGCACATTGCTGGATTGATTGCTGGGGGTGTAGTAAAGAACCCTTTTGATTTTGGTTTTGATGTCATTACCACTACTACTCACAAGACTCTCCGAGGTCCACGCGGCGGTCTGATCTTGGTGCGAGAGAGTGAAGAAATTGCTAAGAAAATAAATAAAGCCGTCTTTCCTGGAATGCAGGGTGGGCCACACATGCATCAGATTGCCGCCAAGGCAGTTGCTTTTGGTGAAGCACTAACTCCGGCTTTCAAAGTGTATGCAGCCCAGATTCTTAAAAACGCCAAAGCAATGGAGGCAGTTTTCAAAGCCGAGGGAATTAGATTGCTCTGTGGTGGTACCGACAATCACTTACTCCTAGCAGATGTCTATGGGTCATTAGGAGTGACAGGCGCCGAAGCTGAACGGGTGCTTGACGAGGTCGGTATCACTCTAAATAAAAATATGATTGCGGACGATACTCGTACCGCCATGGACCCGTCTGGTATTCGCTTCGGCACACCAGCGATGACAACAAGAGGAATGAAAGAAGCCGAAGCCACCAAGCTGGCGGAACTAATGATTGCCACCATGCGCGCCAAGGATGACAACAACAAAAAACAAGAATTACAAAAAGAAGTCCAAACTCTCTGTGAAAGATTCCCAGTACCGGAGGTGATGGTTTAGGGATGGTAGATACTAAGTTCGAGGCAAGGCCTCGAACTCATGGTGGGAGAGAAAGCCGATCGGGCGTAAAAACAGCCAGCATTTGCCGGCTGTTTTCGCACCCACCTAGATACTTGTTGTTGATTTTAACCTGAAACCATGCTATAATAGTAATAAGTGGAAGGACTGAACACCTTCCGCCCGGGTACCCTGCCCACTGTCCCTCGTTCACACCTTGGTCGCCATTTTGCTCCGTGCAGTGGCGACCTTTTTTATTTTCTCCACCAACTTGTTGTATACTTTATTGATGAAGCTCTCACGCCTAGTCCATCGTGCCCGACACCATTGGCAAACTCTTGCGTTTTTGGGCGGTTTCGTGACCGATATTCTCTGGCTAAATAAAGTTGATAGTGTGCTGGATAATACCACCCTTATCTTTTATGTTTTCTTGGCCACGATTTCCATTCTGTTACTCTACGCTGGCATTGCTGTTCGTTTTGGCGACCGATGGTCCCTTCGTGCTCGCAATTTGGCGCCGATTACCATGCAGTATTCTTTTGGTGGTTTATTTTCTGGCATACTTATATTTTATGGACACAGTGGAGACATTTTAGCCAGCTGGCCATTTCTAATTCTTTTCGTGGCCGGCATGGTTGCTAACGAGGTATTGAAGAGGCGTGAAGAAAAATTAGTCTTTAATCTCACGGCTTATTTTATTGGCATCTTTTCTTATCTTGTTCTCGGTATTTCGGTACTGACTGGTCTAATGGGGCCACTAATATTTATTGGCAGCGGAATCATTGCTTTAACGCTGGTTTATTTTTTAGTTAAATTTTTGGAACGTCTTATTCCGCATTACCTGGAACTACAAAAGCGGGCTATTGTCTTTAGTGTCCTTAGCGCCTTTGTTGTTTTAAATACTCTCTATTTTACTAATGTTATTCCGCCTATACCCTTATCCTTAAAAGAGATTACCATCGCGCAGTCAGTGGTGCGTTTTGGAACTGGAGAATACAAAGTTACTTACGAAACATTTTCGTGGTGGAATGTACCAGCTCATCTGCACACCTTTTTTCATCCGAGCGAAGTAGGAGCGGTTTTCTGTTTTACCAAAGTCTTTGCCCCGACCAGAATCAAGACAGATATTTTTCATGTTTGGGAATTCAAAGATCCGGCAACGGGTGACTGGAAAGAGCATTTCAAATTATCCTATCCGATTACCGGTGAGGCAGTAGATGGCTACCGTGGTTATACTTCTATTCAATCCTTCCAAGATGGAGTGTGGCGTTGTAGTGTAAAGACGGCGCGTGGGCAGGTTTTGGGTAGAAAAGTATTCACTATTGATTCTACCCAAAAACCAAAAGAAATTGAGACAAAGATTGAATAATTGAAATTACTGTAAAAGATAAGCAAATTTAGGAATATTTGCTATAGTGTGTCCATGGAAGACGTTATAAAAACAGCTATTGAAGAAGCGCTGGCAGGGCTAGGAATTGAGCCAGTTGATTTTACTGTGGAGCATCCGAGTGATATGAGTCATGGTGATTTCGCTTGTAATGTGGCGATGGTAGTAGCTAAGGAAGTGAGGCAATCGCCACGGGAGGTAGCGGAGCAATTGCATACCAAACTCGAGGGACAAATTGAATATGTGGAAAAAATTGAGGTGGCCGGTCCAGGATTTCTGAATTTTTATCTAGCTCGAGATTTCTTCACCGCCGAATTAATGAGAGCCGTCTCTCTGGGCGATAAGTGGGGAAGAAATAAAAGTGAGAAAGGTGAAGTTGTCTTGATTGAGTACACCAGCCCTAATCTATTTAAACCACTACACGTCGGAAACTTAGTAGGAAACATTGTTGGTGAATCTTTGACCCGTCTCTATGAATTTGCAGGTGCAGATGTGAAGCGAATGAATTATCCTTCTGATATTGGTTTACCTGTTGCAAAAGCAGTTTGGGGACTCAAGGAGACAGGTAATGATCCGACAGACATCATAGCTTTGGGTGAAGCGTACCGAATCGGCAACGCAGCGTATGAAAAAGAAGGTGTGGAGAAAGATGAGATTGTTCTCATAAACCAGAAATTGTATGCGGGAACTGACGTAGAATTGTTAGCACTACGTTCCGCTGGTGTTCAGACCTCAAAAGCACGTATTAATGAATTGTGTGAAATGCTTGGCACCCACTTCGATACAGAAATTTTTGAGAGTCAAGCGTCAGAACCAGGAACTGCGATAGTAAAAGCGCATATTGGTGATGTATTTGAAGAGAGTGAAGGTGCAGTTGTATACAGTAAGGAAAAATCAGGTTTGCACACACGTGTCTTTTTAAACTCAAAAGGGTTGCCGACCTACGAAGCTAAAGACATTGGACACTTCATGCTAAAGAGTACTGCATATCCGCAATGGACCCAGTCGATCATTGTTACCGGCGGCGAACAAACCGAGTACTTCAAAGTGGTATTTTCAGCACTTAGAAAACTATTTCCAGAAATCGCAAAGAAATCACTCGTGCATATTCCTACAGGTTTTCTGACGTTAACTACGGGTAAGATGTCCTCGCGTTTAGGCAATGTTCTTACTGGGGAGTCCTTGTTAGAAGAAATGGAAGAGGCTGCCCGTGAACGTGTTGCAGAAAGCCGTACTGATGATGTAGAGGTACTCATAAAAGAAATAGCAGTTGCTGCGCTTAAGTATCAAATCCTTCGCCATGGCTTTGGTTCAAATATTGTTTTTGACAAAGAAAAGGCCATTTCCTTTGAGGGTGACTCTGGTCCATATCTACAATACACCCATGCTCGTATTTGTAGTGTGCTCGAGAAGGCGTCCACAGTAGGAGTGACACCACAAACAAAAGTTATTCCTCTAGCTCCATATAAAGTAGAGAAAATCCTCGCCCGTTTTGAAGAGGTAGTCAAATCAGCTCTCGATGAGAGAGCCCCGCACAAGGTCACCACCTATCTAACTGAATTAGCTGGCGAATTCAATACTTTTTACGCGCAAGAAAAAATTGCCGATGCCAATGACGAATTCGCCCCCTACAAAGCCACCGTAGCCGACGCCGTCCACCTCACCTTAAAAAATGGTCTTTGGGTACTCGGTATCAAAGCTCCAGAGCGGATGTAAAAAATCGCCCATAACAAACAAATCGCTCCTCCTATACATTCTATACACCTTCTCCACTTGGGGGTCGAACCCCCAAGTGGAGAATGGGATACAATACAGAGTATGGCTAGGAAAGTTATTCCTCTTGTTACAGGGGAAACATATCATATTTACAACCGAGGCGTGGACAAGCGTATTGTTTTTAATGACAAGGTTGATTTTTTTCGCTTTCATCAAAGCATGCAGTTGTTTAATTCTCTAGAGCAATCGGGTAGTATCTATGAGCTATGCTGGAAAGAAGATTGGATTGATAATCAAATACCGCTTGTGCGTATACATGCATACTGTTTATTAAATAACCATTTTCACCTACTGCTCACACAAGTGACTGATGGAGGGATAAGTGAATTCATGAAAAGATTGGGTGGGGGATACACGTCATATTTTAACGAGAGACATGAGCGTTCGGGCGCATTGTTCCAAGGCAAGTTCAAAAGAGTCCATTGTTCTTCAAACGAAAAATTATTGCATCTGGCAGCGTACATAAATTTAAATAATAAAGTTCATTCTCGTGGCGAATACTACCTCAGTAGCTTTGATGCATATCTCGGGAAAAGAGAAGAAAGTTTCGTGTACACTGATTTGGTGTTAGGTCAATATAAAAATATTCGTTCCTTTGAACGTGATTCCATAGCAACCACTGCGGAGATATCGCGTCAACGGACAAAAGATAAAGAATATGAAAAAGGAGATTTGCTAGAATGATAAACCAACAACCACACCTACTTGGGGGTCGAACCCCCAAGTAGGTGTGGTTGAAACAAGTACAAGTACTTTGCATATGAATACACATACCTACGGTTGACACTGGTTGAGTTCCTGCTATTCTCAAATTAGAATCAACCCGCAAGGAGGAGGGGAAAATGATTGATTTTGTCCATCAACATATCTACCCCATTGGGGCGACGATAGCATTTGTGCTATTTTTTGTTCGGACGATTTTGTCCGAGTTAAAAAAGGAAAAGGAGGAGTAGAATGTGGGCGTACTTGTGGGCGTTGTTTAGTGGGTTGCACCAACCCACTCGGCGTGAGACCCTTCGTCAGAAGGGGTCATTCAAAAAAATCAATTGGCGCCGACAACGGTGAACCTCAGGGAGCGGCATCCGCAGATGCCGCGCCTGCTCTGTTTCCAAAACGCAAAATGATGGTAATATACCTAAACGCGCCTGATATGTGCGTTTTAAAAATAATGTCTGATATACATTCATACTTATGAACAAACAACACGGCCGAGAAAATGATTCAGTGGCAGTAACACCGGCAGTAGAAAAATCTGATGTGGCTTTACGGGAGGAAGTGATTCAACAATTTTGGAAAGATAACGATATTTTTAATAAAAGCTTAGAGAGGCCAGCCGGCACTGACCCTAAAGGAGATTTTGTTTTTTACGACGGCCCACCTTTTGCTACTGGTACGCCACACTACGGACATATTTTGGCAGGTACTATCAAAGACGCTATTCCGCGCTTTTGGACAATGCAGGGCTATCACGTTCCGCGCAAGTGGGGGTGGGATTGTCATGGTTTGCCATTGGAGAATTTGATTGAGAAAAAACTCGGACTCGGTACCAAGCGCGACATTGAGACCTTCGGTGTTAAAAATTTTAACGAATCAGCTCGTTCAACTGTTTTAGAATATGCTGATTATTGGGGCAGGGTAGTGCCTCGCATGGGACGTTGGGTTGATATGGAAAGTGACTACCGAACTATGGATAGTACCTACACCGAAAGTGTTTGGTGGGTCTTTTCTGAACTCAATAAAAAAGGTCTAGTGTTCGAAGGTTTCAAAAGTATGCATCTCTGTCCTCGCTGTGGTACCACACTGAGCAACTTCGAAGTAAACCAGGGATACAAGGACATTAAGGATATTGCTGTGACGGTAAAGCTCCCTCTCCTCGATGAACAGGGAAAGATTACCGACACAAGTTTATTGGTATGGACTACAACACCTTGGACATTGCCGGGAAATATGGCTGCCGCAGTTCACAATGACGTTGAATATACAAAAGTAAAAATACGGTCATCCGATGACCGTATTTTGGATGAGTGTGTAATTTTGGCAAAAGAACGCCTTGCTCAACTGGGTGACGTACCGTACGAAGTTGTCGAAGAGTTTAAAGGGTCAGCCCTGGTTGGAAAATCATTCCAGCCGCCATTTGATTATTGGTTGAAACAAGATTTTGCTGGAAAAGAAAAGGCCTGGAAAATTTACCATGCTGATTATGTCGAAGTCGGTGCCGAGGGAACTGGTGCAGTGCATCTTGCTCCGGCTTATGGTGACGATGATATGACCTTGGCCAAAGTACACGGTGTCCCAATTGTGCATCACGTCAATCCTGATGGTCACTTTATGGACTTCGTAACAGATTTTGCTGGTCAATTGGTCAAGCCCAAGGATGATGAGGCATCGGAAGTATCACACCTTGATGCAGATATTGAAATTGTCAAAGCGCTAAATGCGAGTGGACGCCTATTCAAGAAAGAAAACATAACGCACAGCTACCCACACTGTTGGCGATGTGATACACCACTCCTCAATTACGCAACGACTTCGTGGTTTGTTAATGTTCCAAAAATCAAAGATGAATTAGTGGCCGAGAACAACAAAGTAAACTGGGTACCAGAATATGTCGGCCGTGCTCGTTTTGGTAATTGGCTGGAAGGTGCTCGCGACTGGGCAGTTTCGCGCCAACGCTACTGGGGTGCACCATTGCCAATTTGGAAAAACCTCACCACTGGAGAATATAAAGTCATCGGTTCGCTAGTTGACCTACAACAACATGTACCCAAGAGTAGCAACACCTACTTACTCATGCGTCACGGTGAAGCAGAGAGTAATGTTAAGGGTGTCATTAGTTCTCATCCTGACAATCAGGATATGCTTACACAAAAAGGGCAAGAACAAATCAAGGCGTCCATCGCTGATATCGGTAAAATTGATTTAATCATCCACTCTGGTTTTGAACGCACCAGGCAGACAGCTGAACTATTGTCGGAACACCTCGGCGGAATAGACATAATTGCAGACCAGCGAATTGGTGAACTACAAGCGGGAGACATTCTTGAGGGTAAAACATGGGACAAATATAACGAACAATTTCCTACTTGGAAAGACAGATATGAAATGGTTATCCCTAATATAGAAAATCGGCGCGATGTTCAGGTGCGTATGGGTAAATTCCTGTTTGAATTAGAGCAGACATATAAGAATAAAAGAATTTTAATTATTAGTCATGCCGGTCCACTCTTTGCCCTTGAATCAGCAGCTCGAGGTTTGAATCCCGAAGGAGCAAAAGATTATTATGATACATTAAAAAATATGTATTTTAATAATGCCGAAATTCGAGAATTGAACTTTACACCATTCCCTCACAACGATAACCTTGAACTCGACTATCATCGTCCGTACATTGATGAAATCGATTTATTTGACACTGACGGGACAAAGCTTGAGCGTATTCCTGATGTTTTCGATTGTTGGTTTGAAAGTGGGTCAATGCCGTATGGTCAATATCATTACCCGTTTGAAAATAAAGAAGAATTTAAAAAAAATCTCTTCCCAGCTCAGTTTATTGCTGAAGGTTTGGATCAAACTCGGGGCTGGTTCTATTCGCTGATTGTTCTTGGAACGGCGTTGTTTGGAAAATCCCCTTATCAAAATGTAATAGTAAACGGACTGGTCTTGGCAGAGGATGGTAAAAAGATGAGTAAATCACTCAAAAACTATCCAGACCCAATGGAGTTAGCAGACAGGGTAGGGGCTGACGCCGTGCGTCTATACTTGATGACGTCACCGGTAATTCGCGGTGAGGACTTGAACTTTTCTGAAAAAGAAGTTTTGGAATTACAACGAAAAAATATTGGACGGCTACACAATGTGCTGGCGATGTATGAGATGTTTCGTGATGGAACCAAAGCACACCACGATTCTACTCATATATTAGACAGGTGGATTGTGGCGCGTCTCAACCAACTGATTGATGAATCAACCGCTGGCTACAAATCGTACGAACTCGATAAGGCCACTAGGCCAATTGTCGATTTTATTGATGACCTGTCAGTTTGGTATTTGCGCCGTTCACGTGACAGGTTTAAGAGTAATGATGAGGTAGATAAAAAGGATGCTATCGCCACGCTCCGTTTTGTTTTGCGCGAACTAGCAAAAGTGACGGCTCCAGCTATGCCGTTCTATGCTGAATACTTATGGCTGGTAATCCGTGATGAGTCTGAAGCTGAGAGTGTACACTTAACCGCCTGGCCAGAGGGCGGGGTGGTTGACGGGGTGCTGTTAGAAGAAATGAAAAAAGCCCGTCAAGTGGTTACTTTGGCACTGGAGGCACGCGTCAAAGCCAATCTAAAAGTGCGTCAGCCACTTCAATCAATATCAGGACCAAAATTATCAGCTGAAATTGTTGACACGGTATTGGGTGAGGTTAATGCTAAAGAATACAAAATAATTAATTCTCCATCCACTGAAGGATTTATAGTTCAGATTGATACGGAAATTACTCCAGCTCTCAAGGCCGAAGGTGACGCTCGGGAATTTATCCGCGCTATCCAAGAGCAACGCAAAGCTAGTGGATTCGCTCCACAGGATCGTATTATTCTCACCGTTGAGGTGAATGAAGTTGGTGAGAGTCTTATTAAAAAATTCATGTCCGAAATCCAAAAGGTAACCGGAACCGAGGTTTTTATATTTGGTACAAACAAGGGCATCAAGATATCTGCTGGTGAGTCCACATTTGTGGTGTCGCTCCAAAGAAAATAATGTCTTATCAGACCTATACAACCGAAGCCATGGTTTGCGGTAGTTATGCTAATAATACGGCCGACAAGTCATTTCTCCTGTTTACCAAACGGGCTGGTATGATTTATGCTACAGCGCGCAGTGTGCGTGAAGAACGGAGTCGCCAGCGTTATGCCCTGCAAGATTTTTCCCTTGTTTCAGTTTCTTTGGTGCACGGCAAGAGTGGATGGCGGATTGGTAGTGTTGAGGCCCGTGGAAATATTTTTTCTATTGCTACCACTAGGTCAGAGAGGGGAAGTGTCGTCCGTTTGGTAAAAATTCTTCGGCGTTTTGTTCAAGGAGAGGAACCTCATCCAGAATTATACGAAGAATTCCTACATAGTCTCGATTACTTATCAATCATTCCAGATACGGAACGACCAGCCTTAGAAAAATTATTGATGGTGCGATTACTATATCTATTAGGATACATTGCACCCCCTGCAGAAATTAAGCTGTTATTAGAGTACTCTCTTGAATCGCTGGATATTTTAGCCATAAAATCACAGATAAATTCTATTGAACGGTTACTAGAAAATGCTCATTCAGTCAGTCATTTATAGTTTATGTTGAAAATGAAGTCTCGGTTCATCTCCGTTTTTGACGGGTGTGACTTGAAAGACGAATTATCATATAAAATGATATACTGTTGACTAATATGCCACCGCTTAAAAATCAAGCTCAGATTGAAGACATGCGTCGCCGGCTCTATGAACGGGGTATTAACATTACCCCCAAAAAACGACACGAATTATCTGACAATCCTCAAAAGGTGGCTGATTCTTGGCAATACGATAGATCTGCAGTTTCTAGCCCAACCGCATCAATTGGGGATTCTGACCCCAGACCGGCTACATTAACCAAACCAAAGCTTGAAGTGTTAACACCTACCACAGAAACCAAGAAGAGGTGGTTTCATAATTATCGAACTATTATTCTCATGGTGACTTTGGTGTCATTCTTAGTGGTTCTTGGTGGTACAAGTATCTACTTATTTTTTGGGTCAAATCAAATATCAAACAAAAATATTGATATTAATATTAGCGGTCCCTTAACCACTGGCGGAGGTGAAATCATGTCTCTTCAGGTTACGGTTGCTAATCTCAATAAAGTATCAATTGAATCAGCAGTCCTGATTGTTAATTATCCATCGGGCACAAAATCGGCTGATGATACTGCCAAAGATCTTTTTGAGGATAGAATTCAGTTAAATAGCATCAATGCTGGAGAGACAATAAATGTTCCGGTCAAAGCAGTTATGTATGGGGAAGAAAATCAGGAAGGAGAAATCAAGGCCACGATTGAATATCGTTTAGTTGATTCTAATGGCACATTTTATAAAGATGCCACTCCATTGGTTTTTAGAATAACCTCATCACCATTGGTTATTCGGGTTGATGCTGTGAGCAAAGTGTCAGCTGGCCAGGAAGTGGATGTTACTTTAACTATTCAATCAAATGCTTCAACTCTTCTTAAGGATATTTTGGTTTCAGCAAATTATCCCACCAACTTTGATTTTACCAGTTCTGATCCCGCTCCCAGTTATCGCGAAAACTCGTGGCTGATTAAGGAAATAGTCCCAGAGGAATCATCTACCATCGTGCTTAAGGGGTTGATTGTCGGAAAGCAAAACGAAGAATTTCAACTTCAATTCTTGGCCGGTACCCCTCAACAAAATAACCAATTTATAATTGGTTCAACGTTGGCTGAGGCCAGTGCGGATTTTATTATTGAGCAACCATTTATTAATGTCGGAATCAGTATCAACGGCCTAAAAGGAGAAGTGGTTACCCTACAAACTGGTGAAGAAACAACCGTTGTCGTAGAGGTGCAAAATACTCTAGTTGACACCCTTTATAACATGTCTCTTGAGGTTGGGGTAGTTGGGAACAGCATCATCAAAGATCATGTTACAGTCCAAAATGGTTATTATGATTCAGTAAAAAATGTCATCCGGTACCAGGTTTCAGGTGATTCCTCTCTGGCCCAGGTGGCTCCGGGGGCGACTAAGCGTTTCACCTTTTCAATTTTACCCAGTAATCAAAAACAAACTCCCTCATTTATGGTGACAGCCAATGCGTATGCTAGACGAGTTTCTGAGGCTAGTGCCACCGAGCAACTGGTCGGTACAGCGAAATCGGAAGCCAAATTTGCTTCATCAGTCAGTATGGTTGGTAAAATCACTCATGGCTCTGGTGTGTTTACCGATATTGGCGCAATACCACCGATAGCAGATACTAAAACAACCTACACCGTAACATTGACAGCTGGCGCGGGTGGCAATAATGTCTCAGGAGTGTCCGTGTCATCCTCTTTACCACAATACGTTGGTTGGGAGAATAAAACCACCGGAGACGGTACAATAATTTTTAATCCGGTTTCCAATGAAATAACTTGGACGGTGGGAGATATTGTAGCTGGTAAAGAAAAGCAAATTAGTTTCCAAATTAGTTTGCTACCAAGTCAAAACCAAATCGGCACCACCCCAGCTCTACTCGGAGCCCAAAGACTGCGCGGTACTGATTTATTTACTGGTACGGTGGTACGGGCAGAAGCGGTTCCATTGAGTGCGGAGCTGGACAAAAGTTTAGGTTTTGGAATAGATAACGGCGTTGTCGGAAGAACAGCTGATTAAGTAGATCCAGATAATTAAATACATGACTGATAAAATTAAACAAAACAACGAGACGCAATCTGAAGTCAATCGCATGGAGAAAATAGTCGCTCTAGCCAAACGGCGTGGCTTTGTCTTTCAAGGCAGTGAAATCTATGGTGGTCTTAAGGGCACTTGGGATTATGGTCCACTCGGAGTAGCTCTTAATAACAATATTAAACAAGAGTGGTGGAAAATGTTTGTGACCAGTCGTGAGGATATGTATGGTTTGGACGCTTCTATTCTGATGAACGCCAAAGTGTGGGAGGCGAGCGGACACACGGCTACTTTTTTTGATCCGTTGGTGGAAGATACCAAAACTGGTGAGCGCTTTAGGGCTGACCATCTCCTAAAAGACGGAGGAGTTGATGTGGCTGGTATGACTTTGGCTGAGATGGACACCGTCATTAAAGAACGAGAAATTAAGAGTCCGCAAGGCAATCCGCTTTCGCCAGCTCGACAATTCAATATGATGTTCGAGACTTCAGTTGGCGCCATAGCTGGTCCAGACAGTACTGTCTACCTCCGTCCCGAAACCGCTCAAGGTATTTTTGTGAATTTTAAAAATATTTTAGATTCCATGTCGCCCAAAATACCTTTTGGCATCGCGCAGATAGGAAAGGCCTTTCGTAATGAAATTGCTCCCCGGGAATGGCTTTTTCGTGTCCGTGAATTTGAACAAATGGAAATCGAATATTTTGTCCGTGAGAGTGAGTGGTCAGAACAGTTTGAGAAACTTCGTCTCAATATGCAAAAATGGCACACACACATCGGTCTGTCTACCGAAAATGTCCGCGAGTACGAAGTACCAGCCAATGATTTAGCACACTATAGTAAACGAACGATTGACTTCGAGTATAATTTTCCCGGTAAAGGTTTTGACGAATTGGCCGGCTTTGCTTATCGCACCGACCATGATTTGAAAAATCATATGGAGGCCAGTGGCGTTTCTCTGGAATATATCGAATCAGATGGTAATCGTTTTATTCCTCATGTCCTTGAGCCATCTTTTGGTGTGGGGCGGGCTTTTACGGCTATCTTGTGCGAAGCGTATACCGAGGACGAAATGAATGGAGAAGTACGTACCTATTTAAAGCTCCCAGCACACTTAGCCCCATATCGGGTAGCTGTCTCACCACTCTTGCGCAATAAACCAGAGCTGGTAGAAAAGGCCCGAGCAGTCTTCTCAATGTTAAAGGCAGAATTTGGTAATGTGGCCTGGGACGACAACGGCAATGTCGGCAAGCGTTATCGCCGTCAAGACGAAATCGGTACGCCATACTGTGTCACTATCGACTTCGAAACCCTCGGTGAAGAAAAACCCGAATTAAAAGATACAGTGACTGTCCGCGATCGAGATACCGGCGAACAAGAACGTGTTGCAATTTCCGACCTTATTGAAAAACTGAAATAAATTATGAAAGACAAAAAACCACGCTATATCACCACCACTTTACCTTATGTAAACTCCGACCCCCATATCGGCCATGCTTTTGAATTAATTCAAGCTGATGCGCTGGCACGCTATTGGCGTCTCACCGGACATGAAGTTTTTTTCAATACCGGTACTGATGAACACGGGCAGAAGATAGCTGAAAAAGCCGATCAGGAAGGTATTCCTCGCCAAGTATTTGTTGACCAGTATGCTAGTAAATTTGCTGATCTTAAAAACTCTCTCAATCTCTCGTTTGATAATTTTATTCGTACCAGTGACGACGCTCATAAAACGGCGGTAGAGGAGATATGGCGTCGATGTTTGGCTAAAGGAGATATATATAAAAAAAGTTACCGTGGGCTTTATTGTGTCGGCGATGAAATGTTTTTACGCGACAGTGATTTAGTAGACGGGCGCTGTCCAAATCACCCCAATGTTGACCCAGTTGAAATTGAAGAAGAAAATTATTTCTTTAAACTATCTAATTACCAGAAACAGTTAGAAGAATACCTCTCTGATCCGACTAGAACAATGTCAGAATCGTACCGCAAGTGGGCCCTCGATTTTGTTACTGCTGGTTTAGACGATTTAAGTATTTCCCGTAGCAAGGCACGTTTGGACTGGGGGATTCCAGTACCCGGAGATGATGAACAAGTAATGTATGTTTGGTTTGATGCCTTGACTAACTACATTTCTACCCTTGGCTGGCCTGATGATGTTGATGGTAAATTTAAGAAATTCTGGATTGAGGGGGAGACACTCCAGCTGGCTGGTAAAGATCAAATACGTTTCCAATCTATTATTTGGCAAGCTATGTTGTTGTCGGCCGATATTAAACAAACTGATACCATCGCCTATCACGGCTTCATTAACAGTGGAGGACAAAAGATGAGTAAATCACTTGGTAATGTCATTTCGCCATATGAGTTAGTTGAGAAGTATGGCACCGAGGCCACGCGGTATCTTTTATTGCGCCACGTCCATCCCTCTGATGATACTGATATAACTTGGGAGCGTCTTGACGAATGGTACACTGCCAATCTTGTCAACGGCCTCGGCAACCTCGTCGCCCGCGTCATGAAAATGGTCGAGACACATCTCCCAGAACCAGTAGTACGACCGGAAGCTGTCGGTTTCTCGGATGAATACACCACTGCTTTCACCAATTTTAATCTACAACAGGTCGGCGATTATATTTGGTCACTAATCGGCAAGCTTGATGAACAGATTGCTATTGAAGAGCCTTTTAAGTTAGTGAAGACTGATCCGGAAAAAGCCAAAACTATAATTCACGCGTTAGTGCTTGATGTATACACTATCGGTCGCCTCCTAAATCCCATTATGCCCGAAACTTCTAAAATTATTAAAGAGGCAGTTCTCGCCAACAAAAAACCCAATAATCTTTTTAATCGTTTAGATAGTTAGTATGTCAAAGCCACAAATCATTCATATTCACGGTGGTGATTCTTTTGAGACTGACAAGCAGTTTTATGAATTTCTCAAGAGTTGTGAATACAATCCATACGCCCCCGAAGTGCAAAAATGGAAAAACTGGATTAAAGAATCGGTGGTTGATACACATGATTATATTGCACCCCAAATGCCAAATGCCCTTAATGCCGACTACAATGCTTGGGTAATCTGGTTTGAGAAACTTTTCCCCTATCTGCGTGACAATCTAACGTTGATTGGATATTCCCTGGGCGGTGGTTTTTTGCTTCGTTATCTGACAGAGAATAAGTTGCCGGTTATAGTATCATGTGTGCATTTAGTGGCCCCAGTGGTTGATGAAAAAGATTGTGAAGGAGTAGGTGGCTTCAAGATAGATTTATCTACCTGGTCTGGTTTTAAGACTGAGCCAGACTCACTCCATATTTGGCAGTCTAAGGACGACCCGTTTGTGCCGACACATCACAGTGAGAGATTTATAGAGAAATACCCCAAAGCAATTTTGCATCGCTTCACAGACCGAGGTCATTTCTTCCAATCCGAATTCCCAGAACTCCTAGAAGAATTACAAAACTTTAAATAAAACCCTTACTATCACTACTTTCGGAGTAATCTGCCACTTTGCAGCTGGTTATCTTGTCACCGACACAATCAACAACACCCCTAAAAACCTTTCGGTTAACCGAAAGGTTTTGGGGTAATAATTATCAGTGTGTTAATATTCATCCATGAGTTTTAAATACATCGACACCCACGCGCATCTCAATTTGGCTCAATTCTCTGAGGATTCGGGGGTTATTATAAAACGTTGCCTTGAGGAAGAAGTGCGTATAATTAATATCGGCACCAACAAAGTCACTAGTCAAAGAGCCGTTTCTCTAGCAATAGAAAACGAAACACTTTTTGCTATGGTGGGTGTGCACCCCATAAATACGATTTCTGTTGACCCCGACGATATTGAAGCATTACCACCGGAAGACACTTTTGATTATGACTTTTATCGCACTTTAGCCACGAATGAAAAGGTAGTTGGTATTGGGGAATGTGGTTTTGATTATTTTCACAATAGCGACAGTACTTACAAAGAACAACGCGAAGTTTTCTTGGCTCAAATTGCTTTAGCGAACGAATTGCAAAAACCGATAATGCTTCATCTACGTAATAGTAAGGATGGACAGGGGAGGAATGCTTATGATGATGCCTTAGATATTCTGAAAGTAGAAGCTAAAGTTAGAGGTAATGCGCATTTTTATGCTGGCACTTATGAGCAAGCTCAACTTTTTTTTGAGCTTGGCTACACCGTTTCTTTTACAGGTGTGATTACTTTTGCTAAGCCATACGAAGAACTGATACGACAAGTCCCTCTCGATATGATTCATGGTGAGACCGATTGCCCGTATGTCGCCCCAGTACCGTATCGTGGGCAACGTTGCGAGCCCTGGATGGTCAAAGAAGTCTATAAAAAGATCGCCGAGATTAAGGGTCTTGATGAAGATGTGGCGCGGGAGCAATTACTAAAAAATGCCCAAAAATTATACAAAATAACTCTTTAATCAAACAAACTGACCAAATACCCGTCAATTTTTCGCTGGTCCCAATCGTAGAAATCAGCATCGGCACGGTGGAGGTCGGTAGCTAGATCAACCCCTACAAAGCGCCAATGCCAGGGCTCAAAGATATAAAACGTATTATTTTCGGGATAGGAAAGTTCAAACCCATACTTGTATCCGTTTTTTTGTAACCAAGCGTATGCCTCTGTATCTTTAAAACTCAGATATGTGCCACCAGTTGTGGCATCGGTCAGGTCAATCGCTGTTCCTAACTGATGTTCAGAATAACCCTGGTCAGCCGAGAAAGTATTTGCACCAGTCCCATATACTTGTGAATATTGTCCCTTAAGATCGCTCTGGGTTTCAAAAGAACGATAAGCGGAAATAATTTTCAAATCTACTCCGGCCTTGGCAGCAGAGTCAATCATTCTGGTAAGAAATGTCAAAGCGTTACCTTGGAAATACTGATCACCTTTTCCATTAAAAATATATTTTTGATTGATTTGTTTAATATTATCAGGAATGTAATTTTCATTAAGGAAATAAACCTTAGAATACTTTTGCAATAGTTCTGGGTCGGTCTTGGCGACCTTATCAAGAATACCGACAGTTCCAGCCAGCTGACTAATTTGATCTTCAAAGTCATCGTTACGGTCGCGTTCAGCATTCAATCTGTCAACCGTTTCAGTCAGGATAGTTTCAGTTTGGTTGAGTTTTTCTGTCAAGACATTCTTGTCAGTTGTTAGTTGTAATATTGCTTCGGTGGTTGATGCTTGTTCAAGGATAAGTTGATTATGCAGAAAAACAATTTGTTGGTATTGTGACCATATCAAATAACCAGCACCGAGAAAAGTGAAGCCAAGGATAATCCAAAAAATATATAAAAAGTTATGGGAAGTTGTTTTTTGTAAACTATCCATGATGTCTATTCTAGCACGAAGCCGTCACTTGAATAAGGGTATAAAATGTGTTACTGTAGCGAAGTTATTAGAAGTGAGTGACAGTTTTTTGCCTAGGTAAAAAACTGTCACTCATAACAAAAAATAAGCATGTCAGAAACAACAATGCCAGCTACCGAGGTTGAGACAATAACTACTGAGCGTGAGCTTGCTAGTTACGAATTGGCCTACCACGTACTTCCAACGGTGGCTGAAGGGGAAGTGACAGGTGTGAGTGATGAACTCAAAAAACTTATTACTACTGCCGGAGGTGAAATGTTCGATGAGGAGGATGCGAAACGTTTTGAGCTTGCCTACGAGATTGATAAACATCTTGAAGGTAAATATCGAAAGTTTACCAGCGCCTATTTCGGTTGGATTCGTTTTCGTCTCGAGCCGGTCAAACTAGATGCTTTAACTAAGAGTTTTGATGAAAATAAGCAACTACTACGTTACTTATTAGTCCGCCTGACAAAAGTTGAAGAAAACGCCCCATTCCGTTTTCATGAGGCGTTGGTTGATACCAATGTCCGGGTGATTGATACTGATGCTGATCCTGTGTCAGGTGATGAAGAGATGGTTAGTGAGGCTGAGGTGGTGGACGAAGTGGAGGTGCCTGATACCGATGTTGTTGAAGAAGAAAAAGTGTAGTTTATTCTCTAATATAAAACCACTATGTACCTTAACAAAGCAATGGTGTACGGAAATCTCACCCGAGATCCCGAAAAGCGCGTCTTGCCCAACGGTAGCACTGTCTGCTCATTTTCAGTGGCCACTAATCGTACTTATAATGATAAAGACGGCAAGAAACAGGAACAGACTGAATATCATAATATTGTCGCTTTCGGTAAACTGGCTGACATTTTGAGTCAATGGTTAAAAAAAGGACGCCCAGTTTTTATTGAAGGCAGACTTCAAACTAACAGCTGGGAGAAGGATGGTGTTAAACACTATCGGACTGAGATTGTTGCTGACAACTTCCAGTTTGGTGATGGTGGTGGCGGTAATAGTGGAACTGGAGCATCAGATGCCCCTGCCAGCACCAGTGGCAAGACAGATAATAGTGGTGGAGCGCCGGTACTGCCAGACTACCCTCAAGAAGACATCAATCCCGAAGACATCCCTTTTTAGCACACGAATATACCCAATCTACGTCGTTGCGCCGGCACTTTATTTAGTCACGGTAGCAATCTACCGTTCCTAAATAAAGTTTGGCGCTTCTCGTATCTCGAGCATCTCGTGCACTAAAAAGTATTCTCCTTCAAAAACAAAAAATCTGAAACACATTAAAACTTGAAAATTTATCAACCAAAACAAAAATTATGGAACAACACAACCTACATAAGAAAGCAACTGTACAACACATTGATTACAAAGATATTACCCGTCTTGGTAATTACATCAATCCACACGCTCGCATGAACAGTCGAAAGCGAACTGGCTTTACTGCCAAGGCGCAGCGTGATTTTGCCCAAGCTATCAAGCGAGCTAGGTTTATGGCCCTGATGCCGTACATCAGTAGATAGTTTAAATTTTACCCAATAACTCATCTACTTTGTATCATTGATACATCGTACGTTCGCTCGGTCATGAAAAAGAATAAATTCATTTTCACGACGCTCGCTCACTATGTTGTCAGACTGTGGTAATTTAAGACTCACCGTACAGACGTACGGCTCGTCTAAAATTCCTTGTCTTACTCGCATCTAAGTCATTGGAAAAAATTTAAAAAATAAACACCAACAACACAAAAGCCCCACGGCTCTGTCGCGGGGTTTTTTGTGTCTCTAGCTTCCGTCTTTGCGAGCCACAGCGCGGCAATCCACGTTCGCCACCATCATGGATTGCCACGTCACTCGCCTGCGAGCTCCCTCCTCGCAATGACGCTTCGCGTCCGTTCACCACCGTCCGTCTTTGCGAACATGCCTTTAGCTACGAGCGAAGCGTGGCAGGAAGCAATCCACGTCCATCCAAAAACAATGACGGTCATCCAATGACCGTCATTGTTTGTTTTTATTCTCGATCATTTACACACCCTGCGTCATTCATTTATGCCTTTTCCATTCGTTCTGAATAGTCGCCTGTTTCGGTGTTAATTGAAACGATGTCACCTTCGTTAATAAACATCGGTACCATAGTTTTAACTCCGGTTTCAAGGGTTACTTCCTTAAGAGCACTGTTGGAGGTATTGCCCTTCACCGCTGGCATCGCTTCGGTGACTTTGAGGTCAACTTTGACAGGGAACTTGATGCCAATAATTTCGTTATCAAATACGAGTGCTTGGACTTCTGAATGGTCTTTTAGATATTTACCTTGGTCGCCAATGAAGTTTTCCTTGAGAGAAAAACGTTCGGCTGGTTTGCCAGCATTATGGAACCAATATTCACCCGGCTTGCGATAAATAAAAACCACCTGACGGTTTTCCAAATCGGCCTCCTCGGCTGTTTCGCTAACATGAAAAGTTTGTTCCAACATCCGACCAGATTTCAAACCTTTGAGTTTAGTAATATTTACCGGCTTGCGTTGTTGTTTACGAAAAATATGACAAGATAACACTAAGCACGGCTCATCATTAAAAATGATGACTTTTTTCTGGATAATTTCACTGTATGAGAGGACTGCCATTAAATGAAGAAACGAGCGAAGCGACTATTCTGAATTTAGTTCCCGATTCGACCTACCGAGGGAGAATCGCTGGAACCAGAACTCATGATTATCGATAAACTCTATTAAAGTGAATAAGGTCTAAATTAACTTGAAGCGAAGCGACTATTCTGAATTTTACCACTAGGGCGTACCCGTTTTTATGGTCGAGCAAAGCTCTTCCTAAAAACTAGATAAGTTCCCGATTCGACCTACCGAGGGAGAATCGCTGGAACCAGAACTCATGATTATCGATAAGCTCTATTAAATATGAATAATAGGTATCAGTTATACCAAAGTTGCACATTAAAAGCAAAGTATGTACAGCAATATCAGTAAGGATTAAGTGTTATTATATATAAACTCATATGGAATGGTTTTCAATCACTACTGAAGATACGGCCGAACTGCCCGATGAGGTGATTTTGAGGCGTTCGCAGTCCAAACCTTGGTTATACGAGCTTTTAGTCAATCGTTACCAGGCAGCTTTTTTGCGTAAAGCCATGGGAATTATTCGTGATCATGAAGATGCTCAAGAAATTGTTCAAGATACATTTACCAAGATTTACGTTAATGCCAACTCTTTTACTCCTCATGAGGGAGCAAAATTCTCTTCTTGGGCATATCGTATTCTTCTTAATACTACCTATACTTATTATCAAAAACGGATCAAGCAGGGGCAACGATTCATGGTATTTGATCCTGAGTTTGAACAGTTAGTGGCTGATAAATCAGTTGTTGATGAAGAGGAGACTCGTGATGGAGTGGAACGTATCTTGGAGCGATTGCCTGGACATTTTTCTTACGTACTCCGTCTTCATTACATTGAACATTGGTCACACAAAGATATCGCCAAGGAGACTGGGGAACAGGTAGGCACCATCAAGGCGCGTATCCACCGTGCCAAGCATGCCTTCAAGAAAGAAAGTACACCAGAAGAGGTCGAGATGATTTTGTAACCTTATATATGTACCCTGTGTTATATAGATAGTAATATGAATAGTTTCAACGATTCAAGATTAAAAAGAAACATCATGCGCCGTGTTTGGTATAGCTATACCATAAGCATTCTGGCTCATCGGGCTTTACTGCTTGGATTAATGTTTGGTGTCAGCTCCATGTTATTTAAGGAATTAGTTTTTATTGAACGGATAGTAGACAATTTTCTACAAACTGAAGTGGGACAGTTGCCGATACAAGTCTGGCATATTTTTATAGAAGCAGACACCCCAAGTCTTTTGGCTGGTGCCGTGATGCTGACATCAATCTTTTTATTTTTCCGTATGATTAGAGTCGTACCGACATCAATCCATTCTCGCCAGGTGTTAGTCTGATGTATTGAGTAGTACAGATAAATTAAAAACTGCCCGTCGCCACATCTGTCTTTGCGAGTCGCAACGAAGCAATCCACGTCGTTGTCGTTCATGGATTGCCACGTCATTCCACTGCGGTGTAATGACTCGCAAAGACGCTTCGCACTCCGTCCGTCACGTCCCGTCTTCGCTATCCTGCCCTTAGCTGCGAGCGAAACGCAGCAGGAAGCAATCCATGTCGTCACCTTCCACCGTCTTTGCGAACGATAGTGAAGCAATCTACGTCGTTATGCGTCATGTCTGTCATTAAAACCTTCTAGCCCAAAATTATCCCCGTCTTTACTTACCAGCGTGCTCCTCCTTTAGTGCCTTTCTTATCAGTTTTAATATCTCGGTTTTAACTTTTGGATCTTCCCTTAAATAAGTTCTGGCAGCATCATAGCCCCGGCCAAGTTTTACACTGGTTGATTCATCCCCGCCGGGTGGGGTATAGCTGTATGAAGAACCTGATTTTCCAATCAACTTAAACTTTTCACCGAGAGCTAAAAGTTCACCCTCAAGTGAAATACCCTCATTATAAATCAAATCAAACTCAGTAGTTTTGAAAGGTGAAGCCACCTTGTTTTTTACAACCTTTACTCGGTGCCTACCACCAACCACTTCATCACCTTTTTTAATTTGGGCAATTCGTCTGATATCGAGGCGAACCGAAGTATAGAACTTGAGTGCTTTACCGCCTGATGTGGTTTCTGGATTACCGAACATCACTCCAATCTGCATGCGGATTTGGTTGATAAATATCACTACTGTTTTACTCTTGGCCACAATTGCGGTTAGTTTTCGCAGAGCTTGACTCATTAACCGCGCCTGTTTTCCCACATGATGCGCCCCCATTTCTCCTTCAATTTCGTCGCGGGGAGTTAAAGCGGCTACCGAGTCAATCACAATCACGTCAATTTTTCCGGTGCGCACCAAAGATTCAACAATCTCCAACGCCTGTTCGCCATTGTCTGGTTGTGAAATAAGTAATTCCTCTAGTTTGACTCCCAGATTTTTAGCATATTCTGGATCCATGGCATGTTCAGCATCAATGAAGGCACAGATGCCGTTCATCTTCTGCGCTTCAGCAATGGCGTGTAGTGCCAGAGTAGTTTTACCAGATGATTCCGGTCCGTAAATCTCAATGATGCGTCCACGGGGAAAACCACCGATGCCGAGAGCATCATCTAATCCAATTGATCCGGTTGGTATGACATCAATATCCACCCGCCGGCTTTCGGATAAGGTCATGATGGCCTCATCGCCAAATTTAGTTTTGAGAGCGCGCAGAGTTTCAGCAATATCAGCCAACCCGCTTTCTTTTGAGCTTGCTGGTGCTCCGAGTACCTTGTCGGCTTTAGCTACTTTCTTTGGTTTCATATTATTTAGTTATTATTGATGCGGGAATATAAACGAATGATCGCACTACCTGTGTCCGCCTCCCGTAACGGTCAAAAGCGGCGATGGTGGTTATAGTATACCCGTTTTCCAACACCAGCGCCTCATCAAAATGCCCATACTCGTCAGTAAATATTTGTCGTCCATTTAGGGTAATTTCCGTGATATTTTTAGCGGTGCCAGAGAGGGTGATAATTCGCTCATTTTGCACTCGATTTGGTTCAGAATCTAGGGTTATCTGAGGACCTTCAATCATAAATCGTGCCTGGAAGGCAATATAGGAAAAAAGCGAACCTAGGACAATTATAACAAAACTATATTTTAATATTATCCTCAGGGTAAAACGGGAAGTGGTAATAAAGTCAACCATAATTATTTGCCAGATAATTAAAATCGTCTTTCGTCCTCTGGTTCATTAATCTGACCATCGTCGCTTTCTTCATTTAATTGGTCATTTTCATCATCCAGGATTTTTCTCGGCTTGGCTCCATCGGCTGGACTAATAACTCCTCGTTCTTCAAGTAGGTCAACCAATCTAGCTGCTCGTGAATAACCAACTCGCAGTTTCCGTTGTAGGTATGAAGTTGATGCTTTTCCGGCCTCAATCACCGCCTGCTTGGCGTCTTCGTACAATTCATCATCGTCACCACTGTCGTTACCATCGATGAAGCCAATAAAACTGTCCCCACTACCGCCAGCCCTTTCTTCCAAGTTGATAGAGTCCAGAGTTTGGGCTGAGTCCTGCTTCTTAAGGTAAGTAACCACATTCTTTATTTCTTCCTCCGACACAAAGGCAGATTGTAGCCGGATGGGGCGAGGGGAATCACTGGACTGGTAAAGCATGTCACCCCGACCGAGCAATTTTTCTGCTCCTACTCCATCTAGAATAGTGCGGGAGTCAATTTGCGAAGCGACATTAAACGCCAGTCGGGTAGGAATATTGGCTTTGATAGTACCAGTAATGACATTAACCGATGGTCTTTGGGTGGCCAGAATTAAGTGTATACCCACCGCTCGACTCATTTGGGCTAGCCGGACAATTGATGCTTCTAGTTCCCGGGGATAAGCATGCATCAGATCAGCCAATTCATCCATAATAATTACTATATACGGTAGTGGTTCGGGAATGCCCATTCGTTCTTCTTCAATTGAGCCGTTTTCTTCCCAATTTGCTTTGGCTGGTTTATAGACATTGGTATGATAAGTTTCTAGATTTTGGATTTTTTCGGTCTGGAGAATGTCGTAGCGTCGCTCCATTTCCTTGGTAGCCCACTTCAGCATCATCAAGGCCTTTTTTGCCTCGGTGATAACAGGAGCCAAGAGGTGAGGAATACCCTCATAAAGAGTTAGTTCTACGCGCTTTGGATCCACCATTAGAAATCTTAGTTGGTCGGGTGAGTTTCTAAAGAGCAATGAGATGATAACGTTGTGCATCATGACTGACTTTCCGGAACCAGTAGTACCAGCTACCAGAGCATGTGGCATCCGGGCGATATTAGTGAAATGGGCGTGTCCAGTCACATCCTTACCTAAGGCCACATAAAGCGGGTGAGGGGAGTCAGTATATTCTGGAGTTTTAAGCAATGACGCCAGCCCAATAGTGGAACGGGTTAAATTAGGGATTTCAATTCCCACCAATGATTTACCGGGAATCGGCGCCTCAATCCGCAGAGTTCCTGAGGATAAATTGAGTTGTAGTTCTTGTTGCAGTCCGACAATCCTGGCTATCTTTACCCCTTGAGCCGGCTTCAAGGCATAGCGGGTGATAGTTGGTCCAATCTCCACTGCATCCATCTCCACATTGATACCGAATTCCTTTAGGGTACGTTTGATAATATTGGCGTTAGCTTTAACATCACCGGTTTGTGGTTTGCCAACATCTTTCCTTAGCAGTGATAGTGGCGGATGCTCGTACGAGCCACTAAAAGTTGAAACCACAAAATCAGCCGATCGAGAAATAAATTTATTGGATACCACTTTCATTAAATTTTGTTTCTCGGTCTCTTTGTCTGCCTCGCCAGCACTGTCGGCTTCGGTATCGTTACTGTCATCCTCAATGTCCTCCTTGGGAATAGTAAGGTTTTTAAGATCCTCATCCTCATCAACTTCTTTTGATTTAAATAAATGTGGCAGGCGTATCCCAGTATTGAAAATAAGGAACATGCTGATTAAGACAAATCCAGACAAAAATACCCCTGCCAAAGTATTCTCGACTAAAAATGATAAAGGATAAAGAAGAGTGAGTCCAACCATACCACCAAGTTCGTCTTGATAAAGTTCCAAAACACCGAGCACAGAAATAAAAAGGATGGCGATTCCGATAATTTTAGAAACACTGACCTCGTTGTTCTCCTTTGGGTTCAAAAAGGCAAATACATAAAAGATACATATTAGTGGTGCCAGATAAGCACCAGAACCAAATAGCCAAATCAAACCAATTTCTACATAACCACCGACCAGCCCACCAAAGTCAAACAGAGCCGCCACAAAAAACACGCCGATGACCGACATTATTACCGCCCAGATTGCCTGACGTGCTTGTGGCGACAGGTCATCAAATAATGATCCTGAAGACCTCACCACCTCTTTTTTATACTTACGTTTTGCCATAATTCCCGCATTCAATAATGTTGTTCAACCAATAAATGTCCTCATATAATAACATGCCCATACATCTTTGTTTTCCACCGTTAGAAACATAATTTCTAAGCATTCATCACCCACCCAACTTTTTTCTCTCCGTCCGTCTTTGCGAACCGCAGTGAAGCAATCCACACCCACCGTCTTCGTGTCCGTCCTTGCGAGCCACAGCGCGGCAATCCACGTTTTCACCGCCCGTCTTTGCGAGCGCACGAAGCAATCCACGTCGTCATCGTCACCCTTAAGACAAGCAAGTTCAAGCAACAATACGACACAAAAATCGCTTGCAATTTCTCAAAATGTCCCTATAGTAGATAGTGTCCTTGTGACCAATTTCCTATAAGTCACACACTAAGACAATATAAAAGACATGCAAATAGATAACGAAAAAGACACACTGATATCATTGCGAAAGCTGTCCTCTAATGACGACTATTATAATATAGTTTTTAAAAAGACAGAAAGAATCTCCTCGGCTGTCTTCTATATATTGTCCTATATTGAAATCAATGATCATACAAAAGTCCATTATGCTTATCTAAGCGACAAGGCCATGGCGCTCCATGAAGCAGTCATCATCACACTCAACCTATTTGAATATGAGGTCAAAGACAAGATATTCCCCCTGCAACACGCTCTGGTTGTTATGGAAAGTGCTCTTACTATCGCTACCGCTGCTCGGGTAGTGACTACCGATATTACTGAATCCATAAGAGCCGAGATTGATACTGTTTTACGCTATATCCGCCACCATTATTCTCATCAAGATCAAATGACCAGCAGTTCATCATCAGCAGTAACTCCCGCTATTCGGACACGCCGCGCTAGACCGAACATTCCTAAAAATGATTTTAGTTCAGACGCTGTCCTAATCTATAGTGACCTAGGGGACAGAACCACCCGTATTAAGACAGTCCTTGAAGCCAAGCCAGAAGCAACCATAAAGGACTTGTCTGAAATAATAACTGACGTTAGTACAAAGACAATTCAAAGGGACTTAAATGGACTCATAGCCAGTGGGGAAGTTATCAGACAAGGCGAAAGACGTTGGTCTAAATACTCAATTTCAAGGTAATATATTTAGTTAAGGACAAACAAGCACTCATTGCCTATTAGACAGTAAGCGCCTGTTTGTCTATTAAACTTCCATTCTGTCCCTTTAATAAATCAGGTCTCTCTGTCCATCATCGTCCGTCTTGCGAGTGCGAAAGTCCAGTGGACTTTCGCAAGACCTTGCCTGCTCTTTTGTAAAAAGAGCGACAAGGTGTACAGTCCCTGTTAAGGGAAAGCGTGGCAATCCACGTTTTGAGCCATATTTCATCTCTATCCAACCCCTTGCATTAGTCGCAATTTCATTTCCTAATTTTCTTCTAACGTAAGACCAACCATACATAATCGTCTTCATTAGTAATTGCACAAGTTTTTGGCGGTATTTACCGTCAGCAATTATCACCCTTTTTAGATGCTTTCCACACCTAAAAAGCGTGCAATTTGCCAAAAAGTTGTTATACTCTTTGGTATGCGCTTAGGCGCTTTTTTCCTAAATTGGCTCTGCGCCACCCAAAGTGAAAAAAGCCAACAAACTAAGCGTTCTA
>Ga0210041_1001028_pt1 | contig 28314 bp, 25 predicted proteins | sample CryGeymeta201503_FD_183973 | JGI IMG/M metagenome (GOLD analysis project Ga0210041, IMG submission 183973) | Groundwater microbial communities from Crystal Geyser aquifers in Utah, USA - Crystal Geyser metaG 2015-03 (SPAdes) (version 2) | ecosystem: Environmental > Aquatic > Deep subsurface >... | reverse complement strand
ACGCCAAAACGGCCGGGTGAGACTCGCCCCGCGCCCTGGGCGTGGCTCAAAAGCGATCCGTGTCAACCTGAGACGCGCGCAGAGATTTCTTTGACTAAGAGGGAATGCACGGCCTCCAAGGCGTTGCCATTGCAGGACCACCGCGGGCACACCGGACGCGGCATCGTTGTTGCTGGGGGAGGGGCAACCTAACCGAGGTTGCCCATGCTCCCCCCCACCCTCCTCCTCCTCGCCCTCCTCCTCCCCTTCGCCCGCGCCGAGGCGCTGCCCGCCCTCTTCTTCGACGGGACGCTCGCCTACAGCCAGGCGAGCCAGCTCCTCACCCTGAGCGCGCCGATCACCGCGACCGAGGGGCTCAGCCTGCCCCTCGGAGCCGGGAGCGAGTTTCACTTCATCGCCCGGTTCGCCAGCCTCACCACCGCCGGCGCGATCCTCGCCACCCTCGACCCGGTCGCGGCCACGCCCGGGGTGGAGGTCGTGGACGGCGGTGGCACCGCGCTCCTCCTCGGTGACCTGGGAACCGCCGCCTTGGGCGGCGGAGCCGGTAGCGACCTCGGCATCCTCGCCGCGCAGTTTCACCCGACGGCCGGTGCCCTCCGCGGTAACTTCGGCGACCAGGCAAGCCTCTTCGCCCTCACCCTCAACCTCTCGACCCCGTTCAGCCCCACCCTCTTCGAGACCGACTTCAGCGGGGCGGTCGACGGCCGCATCCAGGCGGTGGTCCCCGAACCTGCTACCGGCCTGCTGCTCCTCCTCGGCCTCCCCCTCCTCCTTTTCGCCACCCCTTACCGGACTACCGCCATGCGCCGCTCCCTTTTCTTCCTCGCCCTCCTCCTCCTGCCCGCCGGCCCTGCCGGCGCCGCCCTCACCTACCCCGCCCTCGACCTCGACACCTTCGCGGGCGACGCCGGGTACGTGAACAGCGGCGGTGGCGCGATCAGCCTCGACGGTACCGCCTACGAGCTCCTCACCACCCCCGCGACCCCGGTAGCGATTGCCCACGTCCCCTTCTCCCTCGTCGCCAACGGGACGAGCGGCACCCTCGCAGTCGGGGCGCCGGGGAGCGAGCTTCTCACCGCCACCTTCGACAACTTCCACGACACCATCCTTACCCTCTTGGGCCACACCAACCACACCTTCACCGCCGACCTCGCCTACACCGGCGGCACCTACGCCGGGATCCTCACCACCGGCCGCATCGAGGGGGTGGTCCAGCCAGGCGGCGCCTTCACCGCCCGCCTCGGCGCGCTCTCGCCCCTGGTCCCGGCCATGGGGACGGTCCCCGAGCCCACCTCCCTCCTCCTACTCGGCTCGGCGACCTGCCTCTTCCTCGCCCGGCGGCACAACTTCCGATAGGCGCGACCCCTAGGGCCCGGCGGCGACTCTCCCGGGAGGGACATTCCACGCCGACCTGCCCACCCCCCGGGGCCTCCCCCGCCCTCGCCCGGCGACGGTGGCCGCCGGCGCGCCGCTAACCCGTCGCGGACCGTGACCGATCCGCACCCGCCGAGGGGGGCGGCGCCACCGCCGGCGGGTAGGTGACGGGACGATCGCGGGCCGGACCGATCCGCACCCGCTAAGAGGCTGGCGGACTTTGGCGATCGTGGCGACAGCCAGCGGGCTCGAATCAGGATCGACCCGTTCGAGGCGCTACATGGGGCCAAGGAACGAAGAACGCGCCCGAATCCTGGCCCACGAGTCCTGACATGGGTCCGCTCGTTGCGGTCGATCGGGACAAGGTCCGACAGCCTCCTCAGGGGGGAAAAGAGCTCCGGTAGCCGCCCCTTCGCGGAGCGGGCGGCGCCGTGGCCGGTGCCGCTGGCGCCCGCGCCTTCGCCGCCGCCCCGCCTTCGCCGCCACGGCTCCACGCCCCTCCGCCGCGCGCGGGCGAGTAGCGCGCCCCCACCCCCTCCCCTACCCTTGGCACTCCCTATTTCTTGTGGAGGCGCCATGGAGTTTTTCATCGACACCGCCGACGTCGGCGAGATCCGCGAGGCCCAGTCCATGGGCGTCCTCGACGGGGTGACCACCAACCCGTCGCTCATCGCCAAGACTGGCCGCCCCTTCCGCGAGGTCTTGGAGGAGATCTGCACCATCGTCGACGGCCCAATCTCCGCGGAGGTGGTGGCCACCGACGTGGCCGGAATGATCAGCGAGGGGACGCGCCTGGCGGCGATCCATTCGAACATCACCGTCAAGCTGCCCATCACCGTCGACGGCATCAAGGCGTGCAAGGCCCTCACCGGCCGCGGGATCAAGACCAACCTCACCCTCTGCTTCTCCGCCAACCAAGCGCTGCTGGCGGCGAAGGCGGGCGCCACCTTTGTCTCGCCCTTCGTGGGCCGTCTCGACGACATCGGCCAAGACGGCATGGCCCTGATCCGCGACCTGGTCACCCTCTACCGCAACTACGGCTACGCCACCAAGGTGCTGGTCGCCTCGATCCGCCACCCGGAGCACGTCCACACCGCGGCGCTGCTCGGCGCCCACGTCGCCACCATCCCCTTCGCGGTGATCCGCAAACTCGCCGCCCACCCCCTCACCGACAAGGGGCTCGCCGCCTTCCTCGCCGACTGGCAACGCACCGGCAACACGATCTGAAGCGCGGCCCGCCGGGGCCCCTGCCCCTGCCGATGGTTGTGGGCAATCCAGAAGATTGGGCCAGAGAGGGTCCGCTGACCACGGGAGGAGCCGGCGATGTGGGCGAACGGTCCGGCGGCGCGAGCCGCGGCGTCGGTGCGCCGCTGGCGGGGGCCATGTGGCGCGGACGGGCCGGCCGCGCGCGGCGCGCCGGTCGCCGGTCGTACCGGGGGGGGCCCGCTGCGCCACGCAGGCGCCCCCTTGCGCGCCGCTCCTGGGTCATCAATCAGGCCTAAGGAGTCTGTCGGCCTTCGTCGATCGTGGGCCGAGAAGAAGCGGGCTCGAATCCGGTCGGGGAGCCATTCTTAGCACCACGGGAGGTTAGGAAACGAAGAACGGGGCGATCCGGGCCGCGATCCGTTCACCCTGGTCGATCGGGACAACGTCCGACAGACGCCTAAGGCGACAGCACCTTGGACCACGGTCCTGCGGCGCCGCGCCCTGCAATCTGGCCGGCGATCAATCAGGCCCAAGGTGGTAACGCCTTTGACCCACCATGGCCTTGACCGTACCGTGGAGGATCGCCCCTGCCGCCATGAACGCCGAACCGTCGAGCCGCGCTGAACTGGTTGCTGAGATCGCCCGCCTGCGCGCCCGTCTGGCGGCGGCGGAGGGCGGAGCCGCCCGCGCCGATGGCGGCCACCTCGCCCTCCTGGCGGCGGTGGCCGCGGGCGACCAACCCCTGGCCGAGCTCCTCGACCACCTGGCGCGGCTGGTGGAGGCGGAGCAACCCGCGATCACCTGCGCCATCCTCCTCTACGACGCCCCCCACCGCCGCCTCCGTTGCGGCGCCGCCCCCAGCCTCCCTCCCGCCTACCGAGCCAAGGTCGAATCCCTCCCCGTCGACTCCGCCATGGGGTCGTGCGCCGCCGCCTTCCTGGACCGCCGCCGGGTGGTGGTGGAGGAGATCGCCACCGCCCCCCTGTGTGCTCCCTGCCGAGAGGTCGCCGCCGCCTACAACCTCCACGCCTGCTGGTCGCAGCCGATCATCACCAGCGGCGGAGAGCTCCTCGGCGCCCTGGTGTTGTACTACCACGAGGCGCGCGCCCCCAGCGCCGCGGAGGTCGATCTCATCGAGACCGCGGCCCACCTGGTCGCCCTGGCGATCGAGCGCCAGCGGACCGAGGAGACCCTGCGCCGCCTCAACCGGGCCCTGCGCGCCTACGGCGGCTGCACCCGCGCCCTGCTCCACGCCAGCGATGAGGCCACCTTCCTCGCCGAGATCTGTCGGGTGATCGTGGACGAGGCCGGCTACCGGATGGCGTGGGTCGGCCTGGCGCGCGCCGACGCGCAACGTACGGTGGAGCCGGTCGCCCAGGCGGGAGCGGAGGCCGGCTACCTGGCGGCGGTCGACATCACCTGGGCCGACACCGAGCGCGGCCGCGGCCCCACCGGCATTGCCGTCCGTACCCACACGCCGCAGGTCGCCCAGGACCTCCTCCGTGACCCCGCCTTCGCGCCGTGGCGCGCGGCGGCGACCACCCGCGGCTACGCCGCCTTGGTCGCCCTCCCCTTCGACGGCCAGGGCGACCACGCCCTCGGCGTCCTCAACGTCTACGCCGCCGAGCCCCGTGCCTTCGACGACGCCGAGGTGGCGCTATTGGCCGAGCTTGCCGCCGACGTGGACTTAGGCCTCCACACCCTGCGCGGCCAAGCCGAGCGTCGAGCGCTCGAAGCGGAGCGTACCCGCCTCGAAGGCCAGCTCCGCCAAGCCCAAAAGATGGAGGCGATCGGCACCCTCGCCGGCGGCATCGCCCACGACTTCAACAACATCCTCCAAGCCGTCATGGGCTACGCCGAGCTCGCCGGCGACCCACTCCCCCCCAATCATCCGACGCGCGCCAACCTCGCCCACATCCTCCGCGCCGCCCAGCGGGCCAGCGACTTGGTGCATCAGATCCTCACCTTCAGCCGCCAGACCGAGAGCCGCCGCCGGCCGTGCGCCCTCCAGCCGGTGGTGAAGGAGGCGCTCAAGCTCCTCAGCGCCACCCTGCCCGCGACCCTCAAGGTCCACACCCACATCGACCCCACCTGCCCGCAAGCGGTCGCCGACCCCACCCAAATCCACCAGGTGGTGATGAACCTCGCCACCAACGCCTACCACGCCATCGGCGCCACCGGTGGGACCCTCGAGGTCACCCTCGCCGGCCACCGCGAGGCGGCGGGCGAAGGGGCGCCCGAGTGGCTTCGCCTCACCGTCCGCGACACCGGCTGCGGCATCGACGCCGCCACCCGGGAGCGGATCTTCGACCCCTTCTTCACTACCAAGCCGGTAGGCGAGGGGACCGGCCTCGGCCTGGCGGTGGTCCATGGCATCGTCACCGACCACGGCGGCCGGATCGCGGTGGAGAGCGCGGCGGGCCGCGGCACCACGGTGACCATCGACCTGCCGGTGGCGGCGACCGCGGCGCCGGTGGAGCCGCCCGCCACCCCCGTGGCCAAGGGGCGAGGCGAGCGGATCACGGTGGTCGACGATGACCCCGAGGTCGCCGCGATCCTCGGGGTCATCCTCACCGCCCTCGGCTACCGGCCGGCCATCTTCACCGACCCGCGGCGGGCCCTGGAGGCGATCACCGCCGCGCCGGAGACCACCGACCTGGTGCTCACCGACCAGGTGATGCCGGCGCTGAGCGGCACCGCCCTCGCCGAGCGGCTCGCCAAGGTGCGCGCCGACCTGCCGGTCATTCTCCTTACGGGCTACTCCGATGAAGAGGGGGCCAGGTGCCCAGCCCTCCGCGCCCGTCTGGCCAAACCGATCTCCGCCCCCGACCTAGCGCTCACCCTCGACCGCCTCCTCCACCCCGTACTAGAGAGCTAACCCCATGGCCACGATCCTCGCCGTCGACGACGACCCGCAGGTGCGCGACCTCCTCGACACCCTCCTCACCGAGGCCGGCCACCAGGTGGTGACCGCGGCGGACGGCAAGGAGGCGATGGCGCGCTTCCGCGCCCAGCCCGTGGCGGTAGTGGTGGCGGACATCCTCATGCCCGAGCAAGACGGCTTCGAGACGATCCAGCAGCTCCACCGCATTGCCCCGCGGGTGCCGGTGATCGCCATCTCCGGCGGTGGCCACAACCCGGCGGCTCTCTACCAAGGTGGCGGTTGGCATACTAGCGAGCTTGACGTTCATCTCCGGCGGTGGCCACAACCCGGCGGCTCTCTACCTCAAGACCGCCACCCTCTTTGGCGCCTTCCGCACCCTCGAAAAGCCCTTCCCGCGCACCGCCCTCCTCGCCGCGGTGCGTGACGCCCTGGCGTAAGCAGTCCAGCGACGGCGCGTGACTCTCGCGTTGCGACGCATCCCCTCGCCGCGGTGCGTGGGGCCCTAGCCTGAGAACCACCCGCCGCGGCGGGAGCGTGCTGGCGCGATCTGGTGGACCACCTGCCGGCCCGCGCGTTCGTACCGGGCCTCGGCGACACGAACCGGCGAGCCGCCATCGAGCGGCTTCCCGCGACCCTCGGGCAGCGTTACGACTGGACGCGAAGCAGCCCTTCACCACCGCAGGCCTCGTGAAGAGCGGATGTCCACCGGGCTGGGAGAGGGTGTCGCCACCCCCCACGCCCGCCTGCCCGGGGTCGCGAGGCCGATGGTCGCCCTCGGTCTCTTTTCAGGCGCGGGATCGACTTCGATCCAGCCGGTGGCAAGCCGGCCCTGCTCATCTTTCTCCTGGTGACCGGCAGCGACGACGAACCCGGCCACCTGTCGATCCTCGCCGATATCGCGCCCCTTTTCCGCAGCCCAACCCTGCACCCGGCCGCGGTCGCCATCCCGAGCGGCAGCGAGCGCCTCGCCTTGTTGCGCAGCGGTCCAGCCTTGCTCGAGCACGGCGCCGAACGCGACCGCGGGAAGTAGCTCACCCCGGAAACATGCGGCGAGAGGAGCCCTGGATCAGCCCCCGCCCCGTTCCGATCCGCCCGAACGCCAGTCCGACCCCGGCGCGCCGCGCCGCCGATCGGACGCCCCCTCCCTACCGCACCTTGCCCTCCACGAACGGCACCTCGTAGACCTTGTCGTGGTTGATCGGGCCGTGGCCGAAGTAGCCCTCTTCGCCAAACAACTCGCCGTGGTCGGCAATGACGGTGACGTAGGTGTTCTTGGGAACGAGGTCAAACAACTCTTGCATCACGCCATCCAGGTAGCGCACCGCGTCGAGCTGCCGGCCACGGAGCCGGTCGAGTTTCTCCTGATCGAAGAACTTCTCCTCCGCTTCCTCCACCAACTTGCCACCCACCACAAAGTCGTCCAGGTGCTTGAAGACACCGTGGACGCCGGAAATCTGCGGCCACATTTTCGGATCTTCGTCAGGCAAGGCATACGGGTAGTGGGTCTCCCCCACGTTGAGGAGGTGGAAGGAGGGGCGGTCGGTGGAGAAGTGGAGCTTCGGCAACATGGCGCGCATGTCGTTGTGCCTCTTCATCAGCTCGAAGGAGTCGAAATCCCGATTGATGCAGGTCTTCGGGTTGAGCACCGGCAGCGACACCATGGCGTGGGTGGAGAAGCCCATCTTGCGGCGCAGAAAGGTGGGCAGGTACATCTCCGGGACCATGTTCTTGAACTCGATCCCGTCGGCACCCAGCCGGTCGTTGTAGTGCAGGAAGTCCCTCTTGTAGTACTCCGAGGCGTAGACGTGCGACGGGCTGTGGTGGGGCAGCAGGCCGGTGAGGAGGTTGTAGTGCGAAGGGGCGGTCCACGAGGCGTAACTCCACCGCCGCTCCACCTCACCGAGGTACTGGGTGAACTTCGGCGCCGCCTCCATGAAGGTGTCGTAGCGGCAGCTATCGAAGACGACGACGAGGTAGTTGTTCTTCCCCTTGGGCTCCGGCCGCTCGAAGGCCGGCTCGGTGGTCGGCTGCGCCATGGGCGCCGAACGGGAATCCGGCGCAACCACAGGCGGCGGCGAGGGCTTTGGCTTGTGCCCGAATAGACCCATGAGGTCGGTCTCCTAAGACGGTGGAACCCACAATAATCCGGAAGTCATTCCGGCCCGGCGGGCGCCAGTCTAACTGACCTTTCCCCCCTCTGGGCACACCCTTCATCGACCCTCCGTCGGGTCGAATGGGGGTCGTTTCCGAGGCAGGACTTCGCCCACCGTGGAGAACGGAAAGGTCGCGAGCAGCACCCGCACCTTCGCCTCCATCCGCGGTAGCCCCACCTGGGTGCGCCACTGTTTGAGGGGCAACAGGGGCAAGCGCGGCTGCTCCGGGTCGAGCTCGCGCGGGTGGAGGCAGAGGCTCACCGGCAGGCCGGCGGCCGCCCGCTCGGCGAACCAGCGGCGCACCAACCGCAGGGGCAGGAGGCGCAGGTAGCCGCCCTCGGCAAAGGCCCAGCGGACCCCGCACCATTGCCGCACCGTGGATGGGAACTCCCACAGCACCGCGTCACCCGCGCGGGCGATGACGTAGGGGCGATCCGGAGACCCCTCGGCCTCCGCCAGCCCGCCTCCGCGCGGATAGACCGAGCCATCGAAGGCGATGGCCAGCTCAAGGAGGAGATCGAAGAGCCACCGCTGGCGCGGCAGCAGCGAGCCTCCCGGGCTGCGGTAGCCCACCGGCGCCACCCCCGCCGCCGCCGCGACCGCCTCCACCGCGCGCCGCGTGTCCTCTTCCAGCGCCCGGTCCGAAAGGGTCGACGCAAGGACGTGGTGGTAGCCGTGGACCCCGATCTCGTGGCCGGCCTCGGCGATCCGCCGCACCAGCCGCGGGTAGCGGTCCGCCACCCAGCCGAGGACGAAGAAGGTGCCACGCACCGAGTACTCGTCGAGGAGGTCGAGCACCCGCCCGGTGTTCGCCTCCACCCGCGACGGGAAGGAGGCGTACTCCTCGGGGGGCGGGCTCTGGGGGCAGTCGAGGATGTGGAACCAATCCTCCACATCCACGGTGAAGGCGTGGCGGACGGTCATCGATTCACGACCCCATCTCGACGATCGACCGCCCCCTCACCCCGGCCGGCTCAATCAATCCTTCCCACAGGGACTCTCATGGCTCCTCTCCCCTTGTGGGAGAGGCAGGGGTGAGGGGGAGCGAAGCAGGGGGAGGGGGTGCTGGGAACCACCACGATCGCTTCGTCCGCCCCCCTCTCCCTGGCCCTCCCCCACCGGGGGGGAGGGAACTTGGCACCCAACACGTCGGAACAACTCCCCCTCCCTCCGGGAGGGGGACAGGGGGAGGGGGGTCGGGCCATCGCGAACACCCCCTACCCCACCAGCCCGAGCACCGCAGCCGCCCGGCCCGCCATCGCTCCTGGCGTGCCGCCGCAGCCTGCCGCTGTCTGGCCCGCCAAGTAGCACGACAACTCTCTCGCTCGCTATGGGAGAGCACAACGCACCTCCCTCCCTCTCTTCTTCTCGTCAATGACTCGCAATACGCCGGCAGATTCACTCACCACGCAAGACGTCCCATCCGAACCGATCGGCACAGGCCGACCCCGGCCTTCGGACGGCAACAGTAGGCAAGGCGTCCTCTCTTCCTCCACATGGCGGTAGTGAACAACGACCTGCGCCCGGCCGCGTGAACCTGCGTCTCCCCCTATCCCACGGTCGACCCCTCTAGCAGGAACGCCCGCACGGTGCGCACCCGGAGGGGCAGGTCGTCGCGCTCCATGAGCGGCCCGAAGTGTGTGAGATCGCCGGTGATCAACGCCTCGGCTCCGGCACGGGCAGTGGCGGCCAGGACTGGGGCGTCCTTCGAAACGACCAGTCCCTCAGCCCACGGAAGATCGGAGATCGCCTCCGGCACCGTTACCACTGCCTCCATCAGGGTGTGGTAACGATCAAGAGTGTCCGGGCGTTTCCACGCACGGTTCTGCTCCGCCTCGGACAGGCAGTAGGTGCTGGTGCAGGGTCGATCCTGCCACCCTTCGCCAGTTCTCAGAGCAGGGCTAAAGCGGGGCCGCCGAGGGCTGCGGAGAACAGCACGTTGGCGTCGAGGAAGACCCTCACTTGCCCCACTTGCGGCGCGCTTCGGCAAGCTCATCGCGGTTCAGCTCCGCCGCTTGCGCAAACTCAGCCACCCGCTCGTCGGTGTAGTGCTCCACCCGCAGGAGGAGCGCGGGGGAGATAACGATCCGCCCCTCCTCCACGGAAATGGCAAGAGGATCGCCGGGTTCCACTCCCACCGCCCTTCGCACCTTAGCGGGGAGGGTGATCTGTCCTCGGAAGGAAAGCTGGACAAAGATCGGATGGCCGGTAGAGCTGTTTTCCGTACTTTCGGTATCGCTGCGCATCGGCATTTTCGCAAGCAATGAAACGGCCAAGCACCTCCATGCAACGCTCCGCTGGCAACCCTGCAACCACCAAAATCGATGTGCGACCGCGCGTGGAACCGATCTCTTTCCACGAGCGACCCCACCAGCCACACGCGCCGTACCCCAGGAGTGGCTTGGATCAATGCCCCCCATCTTCGGCCAGCCGCCGCCCGACCCGCCACCGCTCCTCCAGAGCCGCCGTAGCCTGCCGCCACCCAACCCGCCACGTCGCGCGACACCTCTCTAGCTCACCATGAGAGAGCACCCCTCACCTCCGCCCTTTCGCCACAGATCCACACGCCCGTTACCGAGCAGCTCGCAGTCTATGGGACTGGTTATAGATCGTCCATCTGGTGTCCCTGACCTACGACGATCGCCACTTGAGTCCATGGACCTCATACCCCTTGTCCAGCAACAGCTCGGCGAGATTAAGCGCCATCCTGACCGGTCACACCGGTAATTAGCCCGCATTTCTCACCACGGATCGTGGCGAGACCGTGCAAACGCCCGTAGATCCTGGCCGGCCCGCAAGTCCGAGCCCGCAGGCAACCTTGCGGTATGTCGAGGACTCGGACGAGGACCCGGCCAGGAGATGCAGGGGGTTGCGCGGTCGGAGCAGATTCATGGTGAGAAATGCGGGTTAGGGCTTTCTTCATGTTTTGTTGTTCCCTCCGAGGACCGCTGACACAAGTCCCGCAAGATATCGAGGCGCCTCCGCGCTGCGCTCCTCCGGCGCCCACGGCGCCATGTCCTTCGCCTGAATCGGATGGAAAGGGCCAGGCTTGGTCTCATAGAAGACCGACCCGCTCTCAAGACAGATGACCGTGTGCCAGACACCCGCAGGCAACTCGGCACCCACCACATCACTCCCGTCGCCGAGGCGAAGCAACGTCTCGACCGCCCCCTCATCCGTAAAGATCACCAAGGCAACACTCCCTCGCATAATGAGGAACGCCTCAGGCTTTGGATCGGTCAGATGCCTGTGGGGCCGAATATAGGAGCCGGGCTCCATGGCGTTCAAAAGCCGCTGCGACGGCTCGTCATAGCTCTCGTGGAAGTTGAGGTTCTGCCGTAGCCGAGGGCTCTTCCGCGCCACCTCCGAAAGCGAGTCCATCAGCCGCTTGTCGATAACCTTCATGTGGTCTCCCTCTGAATCCTGAAGAGTGCCCAACATCGAGCTACGGATTTAATGCCCCGTAACTTCCAGCATCATTTGCTCCACGCGATCGAATAACTTCTCTCGGTCAAAATGCGTATGCGCATACTCCCGCGCCCGCAAACCCATCGCGTCTCGCTGCTCAGACGTCATCTGGTACATGGCCAGCACACACTCTGCGAGCCTCTCTGGGCTCTCAGCGGCACAAGTTAGTCCGCCACCGGACTCCTCGACCAATCTCGCGCCCTCACCATCGAGGGCAGCAATGATGGGCCTGCCACTGGCCATGTACGACTGCACCTTGCCAGGGACGGTCAGGGCAAAGATCGGCTTTCGGCGCAAGGTAACGAGCATCGCATCTGCCTGGGCGAAGAAACGAGTCATGGTCTCGGGAGGGAATCGCCCCAAGAGATGAAATTGTTCCCCAAGACCCCGCCTCCGCACCTCATCCTTGACCCACTCGGAACGACGGCCATCGCCGAGAATGACCCAGTGAATATCCCCCTTCCCCGCAACAATCTCAGCCGCGTGCAGAATCGTATCGAAGTCTTGGGCTGCACCGATGTTGCCAGCAAAGAGGACCCGAAAGCCGGTCGGAAGCGAGGGAAGATCATCATCACCGCCAGAGGTATCTTCCACCACGTACTCGGGCTCAATCCAGTTTGGGAAGTACTCGATTGCACCGGAGTACCCACCGATCTCCCCGATGTTCCCGACAAAGCCCCGCGATGACACCAAGATCCGGTCACACCTCCTGTAGATAAAGCGAACCACCCACTTCACCACCCCCAGCAGCCTCTCAGACCGGATCGCCCCTGTGGCCGACAAGCTCTCGGGCCAGAGGTCAAGGACCCAGAAGAGCATGGGAATGGACCTAAGCCGCCTCATCACAATCGCTGGCAGCCCGATCGTCACCGGCGATGTATCGAAGACGAAGATCACGTCGTACCTCTCACGGCAGTAGACAGGCGCCAGCAGACAGGCCATAAAGCAGGAGGAGAGGTAGTTAAGCAGAAGGTTCCATCCCCTACCCCTCCCGCGCGGAATCAACGGAAAGCGGCAGACCTTGATCCCTTCATATTCCTCGGCATGACGTCGCCAGACTCCGTACCCAGGGTAGAAGCGACCCTCGGGATAATCCGGCACGCCGGTATAGACGGTGACCTCGTGGCCCCGCGCCCTGAGCCCCAGGGCCAGATCGTTGATACGGAAATTCTCTGGCCAGAAGTGGTTGGTGACGATCAGCACCCGCACCACGAACCTCCGCCCTTGTTTCACCGCCAGCCGTGTTCGGAGTTACAGCTCACTCCACACCGTCCGCTTCACATAGTCGGTGTAGCTCAAGATGATGCGGACCACCTTCTCGGACACGTTCGGCATGCTGTAATCGGAAACCCTCCGCAGCAGACGCTCCTCGCCACGCGGCTGCGCGGCCAACACCGCAAGCCCCTGCAGCACCCGCTCGAGCGCCAGCCCCGTCATCATCACCGACGCCTCCTCCATCCCTTCCGGCCGCTCATGCGCCTCCCGGATGTTCAATGCCGGAAAGTTGAGAATCGACGACTCCTCGGTGATCGTACCGCTGTCGGAGAGGACCGCCGTGGCGTACCGCTGCAGGTGCACATAGTCGACGAAGCCGAGGGGCCTCAACAATCTCACCTCGCTGGCGAGAGAGACACCCGTTGCCTCAACCCGATTTCGCGTCCGCGGATGGGTGGAGACGATGATCGGCCGACCATACTCCTCGGCGATGCCGTTCAGTACCGCTACCAACCGGTTGAAGCTCCGATCCGGCTCGATATTCTCCTCACGGTGAGCGCTCACCAGGAAGTACTCGAAGCGAGACAAGCCAAGACGAGAGAGCGCATCCGCTGCGTCAATCTTCTCCCCGTAATAGTTGAGTACCTCGAACATCGGGCTCCCCGTCTTAATCACCCGATCGGGAGGCAACCCTTCGCGCAGTAAGTACTCGCGGGCGATATCACTATAGGTCAAGTTGATATCACTGACGTGGTCGACGATCTTCCGGTTGATCTCCTCGGGGACCCGCTGATCAAAACATCGATTCCCGGCCTCCATGTGGAAGATCGGAATCTTGCGCCGCTTGGCCGGAATCGCCGCCAGGCAGCTATTGGTATCCCCTAGCACCAACACCGCCTCGGGCTCCTCCTTGGCCAGCACTGGGTCGAGCTTGATGATGGTCTGGCCAATCGTCTCGGCCGCATTGCTGCCCGCCGCCGCCAAGAAGTAATCCGGTTTGCGGAGCTCCAGATCCTGAAAGAAGACCTCGTTCAGCTCGTAATCGTAATTCTGCCCAGTGTGGACCAGAACGTGGTCGGTGTAACGATCGAGCGCCGCCAGCACCCGGGAGAGCCGGATGATCTCCGGCCGCGTCCCCACCACGGTCATCACCTTGATCTTCTTCACGTCTCTACCTTGCAGAAGTGGGTATCCGGCCTCCCTGGATCGAAGATCTCATCCGCCCAGAAGAGCACAATCATCTCCCCCTCTCCCACGTTCTCGATGGAATGAGTGTAGCCGGGCACGATGTCCACAACCTTGATTTCCTCATCACCCACCGGGTACTCGAGAATATCCTGGGAGTCGATCTGCCGGAAACGGATGATCCCTTGCCCTTGAATCACACAGAACTTCTCGATCTTGGTGTCGTGGTAATGATGACCGCGGGTGATACCGGGAAGGGTCTTGGAGACGAAGATCTGCCCGAAATGGTCCGACTTGATCAGTTCAAAGAGCCAGCCACGATTGTCGATGCGGAGCTTGACTGGGTAGGCAAACTCATCCTCAGGCAAGAACGAAAGGTACGTCGCGTAGAGACGCCTCATAAACCCGTCAGAGAAGTCCGGCACTACCAGCGTCTCGCGCATCGCCCGTAACCGGCGAATCCGCGCAGCCAGGTCGCCGAGGGTCACCTTGAAAGTCGGCGTAACGGTGTAACGGGTCTGGGCAGGATCGAGCGCCCCCTCCACGTGGCACAGAAACGAGGTCACCACATCATCAATGTAGACTAGCTCCAATTCCGTATTCGGGTCATGAATGGCGATGTCGAGGTCGTGGGCAATATTGTGGCAGAAGGTCGCCACCACCGTGTTGTAGTTCGGTCTCGACCACTTACCGAACACACCGGGCAGACGGTAGATCGCGATCGGGCCGCCTGTTTGCACATGGTACTCGAGCAACGCATCCTCCGCGCCCCTTTTGCTGCGGCCATACGGGTTGTCCCGGTCCGCCTGAATGGAGGAGGAGATCACCACGAGCGGCCGCGGGTCGAGCCTCTTCAAGAGATCGATGATCTGCTGGGTCACCCCAACATTGCCGGCCTCGAACTCCGCCTCCGTCTCGGGTCGGTTGACTCCTGCCAAATGGTAGACCACGTCCGCCTCACCCAGGAGCCCTGTCAGGATCGACGGATCGTCCTCCTCGGTGAAGGTCTTGATCACAACATCATCACGCCGGCTCAATGCCGTGACGAGATTCCGCCCAATAAAACCCGCCGATCCGGTCACAAGAACGGTTGTCATTGGTGCCCCAAAAAGTTCGTGAGAACAGCGCCCTTCACATGAAACCTATTCGTTCTCCAAACCGCCGACCGTATCGCCTATTTCCTCTCCCCGCCACGCCGCGAGTTCCCCCTTGAAATAGGGAAGTCGCAGCAGGGTCTCCTTGACCTGTTCCACGTTCAGCCGCGTCGTGTTGTGGGAGTTGTAGTCTTCGATCTGGGAGACATCTTGCTCACCCTCGACGAAATAGATGTTGTAGTTGAGATCTCGTCCATCCACGGGGATCTTGTAATATCCTCCCAGATCCTCGGCGTGGGCCATCTCCTCGCGGGTCAGTAGGGTCTCGTAGAGCTTCTCGCCGTGGCGAGTACCGATGATCTTGATCTCGTTGTCGGCCTCGAAGAGCTCCTTAATCGCCTGGGCGAGATCTCCAATCGTCGACGCCGGTGCCTTTTGCACATACGTATCGCCCTGCTGGCCATGGGTGTATGCATACAGAACGAGATCGACGGCGTCGTCCAGGGACATCAGGAACCGTGTCATCTCCGGGTCGGTTACGGTGAGGGGTTTTCCCTGCTTGATCAGCTTGATAAACAGCGGGATCACCGAGCCCCGCGACGCCATGACATTCCCGTATCGGGTACAGCAGAAGGTGGTCTTTTCCGGATTGATAAAGCGTGACTTCGCCACCACCAGCTTTTCCATCAATGCCTTCGACATGCCCATGGCATTGATCGGATACACCGCCTTGTCCGTGCTCAGAGCGATCACCTTCCTCACTCCCTGTCGCACGGCGGCATTGAGAACATTCTCCGTGCCCAAGGCATTCGTCTTCAAGGCTTCGAGGGGGTAAAACTCGCAGGACGGCACCTGCTTCAAGGCCGCCGCCTGGAAGACATAGTCAACGCCCTCCATCGCGGGTACCAAGCTCTCATAGTCCCTGACATTCCCGATGTAAAACTTTACCTTCGGATTAGCCAGACGAATCCGCATGTCCTCCTGCTTCTTCTCATCCCGACTGAAGATCCGAATCTCCTTGATGTCGGTATTGAGGAAACGGCGCAGAACGGCATTGCCGAAGGAACCAGTACCACCGGTGATCAACAGCGTTTTTCCATCAAACATCATGCTTCCCCTTCACAGGGCGAGCTTTGTACTCTCGCCAGCAAACCGACCGGGAACAGTAGCCGCCCGTGCGTTTGTTCCGCAACTTTGTCATCGCACGACGTGCCAACTCGTTGCAATTGACTCGATCACCACCATTTACGATACGACCCACGCTACTCGACCTACGCTACTCCTTGCCAGGTTCGACCGAGCCTACTCCCTTGCGTGCAGAGATCAGCATACCGGCGCAGAAAAACTTCCAATTCAGCACCTTACAGATGTTCCCGAACACACCAATGAGCAGATAGAGAGGGAAAAAAAACGCAAAATAATCATTGGCTCTATAATAGTGCTTTATCTCAACATTTTCGAATCCGGATTGGCACAGGAGCCGTCTCATCTCCTTCGATGAGCAGTGATCGAAGAATGTCGGGTAGCCCGTCTCCTCCAATCCCGCCCATGGACGAAGATACTGAATCAGCTTTCTCTGAAATCTCGGACCTACCATGCGGAGGCAGAGCGCGTACGGATGGTTTTTGCAAGGAAGGTAATGATGAGTCTCACCACCCGCCTTTAATCCACGAAAAATCGTTCCGATTGCCGCTGTATTATTGCGAACGTGTTCAAGAAGCGTCAAAGAAAATATCACGTCGTATTTGTTCTCTAGCGGCTCCTCGATCGAACCAACAACGAAATTATCGTAGAGTCTCGAACACGACTCCTTGTACTGTATATCCAACCCATCAAGCACATATTCAGGGCTCCTTTCGAAGAGAGGCCGGTCTATTCCTCCTACCTCAAGCAGCCTTGGACGCTCCCGGCTTCTACATGCAACCAGTACCTCTGCCCGAAGATCTTCTTTGTACCGCTCCGCACGGAAAAACCCTGGCCATCGCGCCCTAACCCAGCTCGACAACCTGTGATTTATCCTAACAAATCCCGTCAATAACGACCCTATTGATGCGAGCTTATTAGTAACTACATTCATTGCTCATATCCTTTTATCTCCGCCATGAATCGCTTGGTCTCCAACCACCATGGTGCATCTGAGTCCCACTGTTGCGGACGCTTCTTCTTAAAGTCCCACCCACCCCAAAGAACAATACCGTCGGCGTGGGAATAGGCCGTTCTAAGCTGTAACCCCCAGAACTCGCGCGAGATATACTGCAACCCAAGAATTCGGTTTGAACTGTGATATCTCGGCCATAAGAATGCATACACGGGCTTGCCGTACCGTCTCGCCTCGCGAATTTTCGAAACCGCGTATTTTATCCAGTCTTCTTCGTCGGAACGGAACGTGTAAAGTGAAGGTAAGATGACATCGACATCGGCAGCCAACGGCGACAACTGATCGTTCTCCCGTTGCCAAGAGAGATACTCTTCATGGCCCTCTCCGGTTAGCGAACGGAAATAGTCATGCACAGGTGGCTGGCCGTAGAGACCAACGACGGCATGAGGGGCCTCCCCCTTCACCCACTGAACCACCGTGCGGTACTTCCGTATGCTCTCCATTACCTCCTCAGAGCGCCCGCGCATCGGATAGCGCTCGATGTCGATGATAATTACCCCCTGCTTCGTTACCTTGTGGGCCGCCTCTTCAACGCGCCGCCGCACCGGAAGCGCCTGTGATGACCTGTCTCCGCCCCATAGTGCCCACTCATAGATGACGTCTGCTTTCTCTATGCCAAAACTCGATAGATCTGGCTTAGGCTCGTAAAGGGTCCCGTCCAGGACGCGAAACGCCTTTGGCGGATGCGGCAACCCCTGTATCTGCCCACCATCCGCCGTTCCAAGCCTTGCGTGCAACCCAAGGGCAAGGGGGAACACCAGCGACAACACGAGGCGCAACAACATCTTCATTCATGGCCAGAGGCTAGTACCCATTTATAGTATCGATGAGCGCTGCAAATAACGTGATGGCTCGTCTTCACTTCCCCCTCCGCTACTCACAAGGTCGACCTCGGTCATACGAGTAAGCACGTTTCGTCGATGATGATCCGCTCTCTATGTCTGCCGCAGATCCCGCTTGCATCCCATGACATATACCGCCAACAACGCCCCACTGCTCACTACAGCCAGGGCCGTCCCCGCCGCGCTCGCCGAGGCCAAGCCGACCACAGAGAACCGCGGGATCAACACCACACACAAGGCGGCAAGCGTCGCGCACCAAATCAGATTCACGATTACCGGGGGAGAATATCTGTGTACCGAGTAGTGGGCATATCGAAAAATGCGACCGACACTCAAAAAGGGAAGGGAGAGCCCGGTGACCCGCAAGATCTCCGCCGTTCTCGGAACATCGCTCTCCAGAAAGTTTCCATGGAGGAAGACCAGACGGACGATATCTTCCGCCCCCCACCAGAAGACCACCGAACCTGATACCCCGAGGCACAGGAGAGCACCGACGTAGCCGCGTAGCCATTGAACCCTAGGATAGCCATCGCGAGCGATCTGTCGTGCCATCTTGGGAAAGAGGCTCGTCGAAACCGGCATGAAGACAAGCGCCGCGATCACCTGGATCAAGGATGCCGCGTAGTAAAACTGCGATACGGTCCCTGCGCCGAGTAACGACGCGAAGCTGCGCTCCGTGGTCTGCACGCCGAGGTATAAGGCCTCCGCGGCGACGACCACTCCGGTCGTCGCAACGAAGCCGAGCCCTCGACCGGCAATGGATTCGGACGCAACTTGCATTCCATGGGCGGCATCTCCATCAGACCGGAAACTGCCCTTCAAGGACCACAATAGGCCGCCCAATACGACCAGATTTCCGCAGGCGTAACCCATCGCAATGGCGTCACTACCGATGCGCCTACCAAGACCCAAGACGAAACCGATGACGACGACGGAAAGCACTCCTCCGGCAATAAACCCTAATTCGAACCGCCCGACCACGTACAGGACACCTCGCACTGCACCACACAAGATTGCCGGGATGACAGCCAGGGCAAAGTAGATCGCAAGAGTTTCTCCATCCCGAAGCTGGATCTGATCGAATGTGGGAAAGAAAACCTTCAGGTAGATCGGCGTGACAACGATCGACAGGGCCGCGAGCCCTACTCCTGCCAGTGCGGTTGTCCTGAAGATCGCAACCGCCTCGTGCCGTAAGTGGCTTCGTTCAAGGGTCGCGCAGCGTCCCACCACAGTGTTTTCCACGGCGTTCCCGATCTGCACGCCCAGAAACAAAAAAAACCCCATCACCGCCACGAAGACATCCAGCTCACGACTGGCGCCGAAGACCGCCGCCACCACTAATTGGCGCCCGAACCCCAAGACCAGGGTCACACTGCTCAGGACTGCGAACCAGGATAGCCGCCGCCATTCGCTAAATATACTCTTGACGTCATGCATACGTTACGTTTTCTGGCGACAGTAAGCGGCGCCTACCATTCTGTAGCCACTGCCCACGGGGACAGTTACCCTGCAGCGCAATCACACACATTTCTAGCACCACGATACTCGCACGACCTACGGCACACAGTGATCGTTGCCGGCCTTCGGCAAACAGTACTCACCAGTGACGGTTTCACCACTAAGCGTTAAGTTGTGCCTCGCCTCCATCTCATCGTCAGCAAACCGTTTTTTCACTTCCCTCGCCGGGACGCCCGCCACAATCGTGTAGGGTGTCACATCTTGGGTGACAACGGCCCCGGCGGCCACTATGGCCCCACGCCCGATGCGCACCCCTAGCTTGACGATTGCCCGGTAACCAATCCAGACATCGTCCTCCACTACCGTTCGCACCCCTGGCGGCCGGCCCGAAAATATGATTGGAGTGCCAGCCCGGTCAAAGACGTGATCGGCACCGACGAACGATACATACGGCGCGATCAAGACATATCTGCCAAGGGATACCCCCGGGCCGATCTCGGCATGACAATTCACAAACGAGTAAGCGCCGGCCACAAAATCTCTACTCACCTTGCACGGCATGACCAGGTAGAAAGTCTTGTCGACATGCCTAAGCCCGTACAGCCTGCGCACGAAGGCCATCTTGCAATTACGTAACAACTGCCGGAGGCGTGGCACGCTCCGAACCCAGTTAAACACTCCATCACTCATGGCTGTCGCAAGAATCTAGCAGCACGCTTGCAAGCCGATCGCGAGATCTACTACAAACGTCGCACTAGCAGGCTGTTGAAAAACTCCCTAGAAGCACTCTGCACCTGTGTCTCTGACAACGACCAGCACGACTTATCAATAACTTACAGTGAGAGGATCCTCTTGTTTTCCTTGAAAAACACCATCTATGGGACTTTTTCAACAGCCTGCTAGTGGGCACAAGCCGCTTCGCCCCCTCGCTCTGCATCGCTGGCTGCCACACCCCCTACTGCCATCTCAATGACCATCCTCTGGAACCGCGGGTTATAATACTTGTCGATGATATCCCAGCATACTGAGCGCTGATATCGTCCATCTCGGCGCCCCCGGAGGCAGACCTCGATTTTCGTCGCAAGGTCTTCGACATCCCCCTCCATGAACACTTCCCCGCTCACCCCAGGAACGATGGCCTCGTACTCGGGCATCTGCCGGTCTGGGTTGTCGTGCGTTATTACCGGTGTTCCGTAAGTCATGGCGTGTATTGCTGTCAGTCCAATCGCCCCAGGAACCACACAGACATCCGCCGCCACCATTGCCAAAGCCACCTCCCCCTCCTCGTAGACATCCCCCATAAAGACCACCCGTTCGGTCATCTGACGAGAGGCCGTCCGTGACTCGAGATCGGCCCGCATCGGCCCGTCACCCACCACAAGGACGTTGATTTCAACGCCACGATGACGCAATACCTCCGCGGCGTCGATTAGCAGCTCGATTTTCTTGACCGCCGTGAGCCGACCAACGGAGACAACCATTGGCAACTCAGGCTGAGAAAAACAGACCCGGCGCAAACTAACGCACTTTTCGTCCGTCATAGTCTCACGCAACGCCACCTGTTCATGATAATCAAGAGAATTGTAAATAACGTAGAGGTTTTCCCGAGAAAACCCGCGATCCATCAACATCTGCTTCGCCCTTTTCCCGTACAAGAGCAACCCATCCGAGAGATGGTAAAAAAGGACCCTAATGAAGGAACGGATATCACTTTCATCACGGATGAGGCCGTGCGTCCAGAATAGGACGCGCTTCCTCGTGATACGGGCAACAATCGCCCCTAGCCACGTCGATAAATAATACGCGTTTCCGAGAAAGATAACGCAGTCGAATCCCGGCCTGCCAGAGATGCCCATTACACCTCGCTGCCACAAGATCCCTTTCGGAAGCCAGATGTTCTTAATCCTCTTCCACGCAATCTCCCGCCACTTCCCAGCCACACCAAAATCCTCCGCCGAAAACGATGGGAGAGCAGGCTCATTGGTCTCGACATCCGAGAAGACAACACACTCCAACTGTTCGGACTGGCAAAGCTCCCGCATGACGGGACCCCGGTAGTGGGCAATCCAGTGATAAATGATGGCTGTGCGCAACTGACGAGACGCCGATTTTGTGGTTGATGATCTCAATCTACGCGCCCAAGTCTTGACACTGCGACGCTGCGCCGCTGCGCCGCGCACCCCAAAATACACCGAGCATAAATAGGAGAGAGCTGGGATTTCCCTGATTGAACAAAAAACGCTCAAACATGGCGATGATTAAATATCCACAGCACAATGCGAGAAGCACAGCGCTAGATCGCTCACCTGCGGCTGCCCGTCTCCACAGTCCCGCCAGCCCAGAAAAAACGATGACCATCGCACTGAGAAAACCGAGAATGCCCACTTCCGCAAGCGTGGCCAAGTAGCCGTTGTGACCGGAAGAGGCCATTTTCAATAACTCTCCGTGTGCTCTGTACCCGACACCGAACCACGGATGCGCCTTAAAGAGGTCCCATGTTGCCGCCCACGCAATCACCCTACCGGTGGCACCTGAACCAATGCCTCGATAGCTACTATCCAGGGCAAGAAATGAGGTGATGTGCGGCCATATTTCCGACCAATAGATTGCGCATAGAGCAGCCATAATGAAAACGCCGATGAGTGTGCCTATTAGTGACTTTTTGCCAAGATTCTTTCTAAGAAAAAACGTGGCAATGAACAGCGCAATAAGAGCCCCAAGAAAGGCCGACCTAGATCCCGTAAGAAAAATCACACCCATACCACAGCAGAAGGTACAGATGGCAACCACGCGAGTGCGCACCATCAACGAACACACGGTTACAGAGACCGCGACGAACCCCACGCTGTTTGGATTCAAGATGCCAGTACCATTGCCAAGCCTTGTCCCCGGTCTGTAGTCAAACGCGGTAAACATAAGAAGTACCGCCACACCAAGCACTGAGTAGAAGGCGAAACCCCTTTGCCATTCCCGCTCGCGAAGCGCTGATGAAAACTGCATCGCAACAAAAAATGATACACCAGTAAGCATCACGTAGAGGAATGACATCCCAGAATTGGGGCTCACCACCGATGAAGTCGCCGCAAAGGTAATAAAGCCAAGAACTCCGAAAAGGCAGACAGTCGTCGGCCGTCTCGGGAAAAAATGGATTCCACTCAAAACGAAATACCCTACTGGCCACAAAAGGGCTACTCCCATTGCTGCGATAAGGCGTATCCATTCAAATCCGTACTTGCGAATCAGGAACTGAGTGAGGAATTGCCCCACTAACCACACACTCAGGACACCGGAGAGCACTAGATTTCCAGATCCAGCGTCGATGCTTGCGTCGACGGGAGTCTCGTCTCTCGGTAATTGGACCGAGGTTAGTCGTCTCAATGCTGTCGTCACAATAAAACCAGTCAATCACAACCAAATAAATGGGTCGGTTCAGGGTTAATGTAATCACATTTGAACGTCAATCTCCGATCCGGAAGGTCTTCATCGCGGTCATCGTGATCGATCTCCATTCTGGGCTTTCGGTCTTTTCGCAATTTGAGTGGTGTCTTCATCGGACCCTGCTCACAACCGGGAGGCCACTTCTACTGGGTGGAAGACTGCCGCCACCGCTGCGCCGCCACGATCACGCCGTTCTCGGCGAGCAGGATCACGAATGCGGCCATGAAGACGATCCAGCCGGCGAAGGAGTGGAAGAAGCCCTCCGCCGCCTTGACGCTCCAGAAGTGGGCGAGCATGCCGGTGCCGGCGATGCGGAAGGCGTTCATGAGCATGGCGATGGGGATGGCCGACGCGACGAGTACCGCGCGAGGCCAGAACCGCTTCTGGGCAATGTAGGCGAAGATCCATCCGACAGTGACCAGGGAGACCAGGGAGGTGATGCCGCTGCACGCCTCCGCCACTTCGAGCTGCGTGTAGTAAAGGTCGATCACATTGCCCTCGCGATAGACCGGCAGGGCGAAGAGCTGCATGAAGTCGACCGACAGCTTCGAGGAGAGGATCTGTAGGTCGAAGGAGAGGTTGCGGTAGATGATCCCCGGCAGGGGGATCATCAGGTAAAGGAGGGAGATGGGGAAGACGATGCGCTTGGTGATGACGTTTCCGAAGTGCATCCACACCAGGCCGATCAGCAGCGTCGCGATCGCCATCTGACCAGTGAACCGATCGGCCCCCACCTTCCCGGCCACAAAGATCAGGGCACCGAAAAGGAAGTAGATGAAGCCGCTCCACGAAAACTGAATGGGCAGCCGAGCGAGCTCCGCGCGCCAATCCCAGATGAAGTAGAGGGCGATCAGGGGCATCAATGGCGCATGGGTGTAGGCCTCGTTGCCGGTGCGAAACCACTCCTGCGCGGTCATCTCCCACAGGGGGAAACTCAAGACACCAAGGACCAACGGAAAGCCGAGAAGGGCGACCCCCTCCCCGCGACTAAGACCGGGGTGCACAACAGAATCGAACTTGATGCTCATGGTGATCTCCGCTCGTGAATCAATCGGGGATATAGCGCGAGATCACCGGCAGGGTCGCCTCGGCCAGGGCACGAAGCCGCTCCGTCGCGACCTCCTCACGCTCATCCGGCGCCAAGAGGGTCATGTAGCGCACGAGTCCGCCATCACTCCGGTGACGGACAAAGAGATCGTGAAAAATGTAGGCCCGAGCGACGTACTCATTGGCAACGACTCGTCCGTTGGAGTGGATCCAGTACAAGGCGAGCTGCTTGTCGAGCCCCTTCTCCACCCGCACTAGATTGGCCTTCGCATCACCCTCCTTCCACGGCAGAGGGAGCGTCTGAATCGCGGCGATTCGCCACCCCGCCCCGGGCAGACACGACTTGGGGCTGTGGACCCGGCTCCCCTCGGACTGATCGGCGTGGTAGGCGATATACAGCGAAACAGGCGGCTCATTCGCCCGCCGTGCATAGGTCCGGACGACCGCGTCCGTCGGCTGGAGAACCGCCAAAACGTTGGGCGCGATCGTCGACTCCTGGATCATGCGAAAGCCCCCCAACTCCTTGGGGAGGGTGGCGAGTTGCTCGCGCGCCACCGTGGGTGGCCGCGCGTGAACCAGCAAGGCGAGGACGACGAGCGCCCCCAGGACGACGTAGGAGAAGAGAAGCGCCGCCGGGGAAAGGAGCCGAAATCCGAAGACCGGCGCCCGTCCGCCGGCCGGAGGTCGAGGGGGGAGACTGCCCGTATCGCCTCGACCTTGAATCACGCGATCACCCAATGGGACATCCCTAACCGACCGGCCGTTGGTGACGGTCTAACCCACCGAAGGCCGCAGCGACGAGGTCGGGGCGACTGATGGCCACGGCCATCCCCCTGCTACCCCGGTCGAGGCAACCCAGAGATTGCCGAGACCGCGCGACCGGTGCGATCCGGACCTGGGCCGCGGTCCCGGCAACGCCCCATGGAGAGAGACGCAACTCTGATTTCACGATCACTTTTGTCATCGGCGAGAAGAATGTTGGCGACCTCTTTGGACTGCCTAGCCTATCGTCACGGATCCATTTGAAGTCAAGGGTCCGCCCCACCCCCGACGCCTTTTTCTCCATCGGTCTCAGGCGGCGGTGGGGTCATCTGGGCAACCGTCCACGGCGCTGCCGGGTCGCTCGCCGGCGGTCCGTCCCGGCCACCGGATCAACACGGGGCCGCGAGGCTCCTGTATCCCACCCCCGTTCGCGGTAGCATGGCCGCCATGATTCGACGCCTGCCCCTGGCCCTCGTGGCCACCCTCCTCCTTGCCTCTCGCACCGCCCACGCGACCCACGTGGACGGGATCGTCGCCGTCGTCAACGACGAGGTGATCACCCAGAGTCAGCTCGAAGAGATGAAGATGCCCCTGGGTGACAAGGGGTTCATTACCTATGGGGAGACCGATGATCCGGCGGTCAAGAAGCGCCTCCTGGAGCGGCTGATCGACAAGAAGCTCCAGCTCCAGCGCGCCCACGAGTTGGGGATCGTGGTCCCCGAGACGGACGTGGATGGGGCGATCGACGACGTGCGCCAGCGCAACCAGATGAGCGAGGCGGAGCTGACGAGCTCGCTGAAGGAGCAGGGGCTCACCATGGCGGACTACCGCCAGCAGATTCGCGAGCAGATGACCATCGCCCGCCTGGTCCACCGCGAGGTGCGCTCGCGCATCGTGGTCAACGACGAGGAGGCGATGGCGTACTACAAGGGCCACCCTGACCTCTTCTCCGCGCCGGAGCGGCGCACCCTGTGCCGCATCTTCTTCCGCTACGACCCGCTCTGGGAGGAGGCGCGCAAGCACAAGACGCGCGACCGGATCGCCGCCGCCATCGACCAGATCAAGCGCGGCGTCCCCTTCGAGGAGGTGGCCAAGGCGTTCTCCGAGGGGCCTACCGCCGGCCAGGGCGGGCTGCTCGGCTCGTTCAAGAAGGGGGAGATGCAGCCCGAGCTCGACCGGTTCGCCTTCGGCCTGCAGGAGCGCGAGGTCTCCGAACTCATCCGCACCAAGGATGGCTACTCCCTCCTCTATGTGAAGGAGATCGCCAGCAGCGCAGCGCGCCCCTTCGTCGACGTCCAGGACGACATCGTCCTCCAGCTCCAGTCGAACCGCATGTCCGAGCAGTACGACCAGTGGATGAAGGATCTCCACGATCAGGCGTATGTGGAGGTCAAGCTCCACCAGGCCACCGGCGGACCGCCCAGGTCTCCCTGAGCCCCGTGGACGGTCGTCGCCGCCACCCTTGGGCCCCCGGCCACGACCCCAATGCGACGCTCTTCCAGCCCGACCCCCCCCGGACCGCGCGTATCGCCCCTGAGACCCGGACGACAGTCCGCAGCCGCTTTCCGCCCGGCTACGACCTCCTACCTGCTGCCGTCTTCCCCCATGCGTCTCGACAAGTTCCTCAAGGTGGCCCGGATCGTGAAGCGGCGCGCCCTGGCGCGGGAGCTGTGCGACGACGAGGCAGTGACCGTGAACGCCACCGTCGCGAAGGCGGGCCGCGAGCTGCACCCGGGCGACCGGGTAACGGTCCGCACCCGCCGCCAGATCCTCCACCTCACCGTCATCGCTCTCCCCGACCGGGGGGTGGGCAAGGGCGAGGCGGACCAGCTCTACGCGATCGACCACGTGGAGGAGGTCGGCGAGGCGTGGTAGGTGCGCGCCCCCCGACGCCGGTCACCCCACTGGGGTCCGCAGCGCTGGGGTCAGTCCTCCCAACCTGCGGATCGAATCCCGCTCATCGTTGCCATGGCCGAAGTGGGGGCGGCCGTGGCGCGTCGCCTATTCGCCGAAGGCGCATCAGAGCCACGGCATCATCACCCTAGCCCGAGTGGGGGCTGGAGCCAGTTGACACCCTGCCGGCCGGGCCCTAGCTTCGCGTCGCTCTTCAACCGGGTCCCGTGAGACTCGAAAGGGTGCGTCGATGGCGGTCCTTCTCTCCCCTCCCCGGGTGGTGGTACGCACGGGGGAGGTGTTCCCGGCGGGGCGATCGTGATCGAGGAGCCGCGCGTGGAGATCGCCCGGCCGCTCGCCGGGGAGCCCTTCGAGCGCACGATCTCGCGCATGGCGCACGAGATCATCGAGGCCCACGAGGATTGCACCCACGAGGCCTGCACCAAGGTGGTGCTGGTGGGAATCCGCCGGCGCGGCAGCCACCTGGCGCACCGCCTGGCCCGCCGGATCGCGGCAATCGCCGGAACGCCGGTGGCGGTGGGCACCCTCGACATCACCCTCTATCGCGACGACCTGCGCCGCCGCGCCGACTCCCCGGAGCTGGTGCGCACCGAGATCCCGATCGACATGAACGGGGCGGTGGTGATCTTGGTGGACGATGTTCTCTACACCGGTCGCTCGGTGCGCGCCGCTCTGGAAGGGCTCATCGCCCTCGGCCGGCCGGCGCGGATCGAGCTGGCGGTGCTCGTCGACCGCGGCCACCGCGAGCTCCCCATCCGCGCCGACTACGTGGGCAAGAACCTCCCCACCACCCCGGCCGAGACGATCCGGGTCCGCTTCACCGAGGACGGCGAGACGGAAGACGCGGTGTGTGTCCTGGCCCTGCCGGCCGAGGGCGAGGCCTAGCCATGGGGGACGAGGTCATGGTGACCCAAGAGGAAAAAATGGCTTCGACGATCGAACCCCATGGCGCCAAGGGTCTCCCCTTCGCCCACACCGACCTCCTCGACACCGCGGAGCTCACCGGCGCGGAGATCTCCTTCCTCCTCGATCAGTCCGAGGCCTTTTTCGAGATCAACAAGCGACAGGTGAAGAAGGTCCCGACCCTGCGCGGCGTAACGATCATGGACTGCTTCTTCGAGCCATCCACCCGCACCCGCTCCTCCTTCGAGCTGGCCGGCAAACGGCTCTCCGCCGACGTGATCAACTTCTCCGCCGCGGGCTCGTCCCTGAAGAAGGGCGAGTCGTTGCGTGACACCGCCCGCACCCTGGCGGCGATGGGGACCGACCTGATCGTGGTGCGCCACCCGGCCGCCGGCGCCGCCGCCTCCCTGGCGGAGGAGCTGGCGGTGCCGGTGATCAACGCCGGCGACGGCTGCCACGCCCACCCCACCCAGGCCCTGCTGGACCTCTTCACCCTGCGCCGCGCCTTCGGTCGGCTAGAGGGGCTGAAGGTGGCGATCATCGGCGACATCGCCCACTCGCGCGTCGCCCGCTCCAACCTGCTGGCGATGCGCACGCTGGGGATGGAGACCCGCATCTGCGCCCCCCCCACCCTCTTGCCGGCGGCGGTGGAGCGCTACGGCTGTAGCGTCTTTCACCATCTGCCTTCGGCGATCGCGGGGGTGGACGCGATCATGATGCTACGCATCCAGCGCGAGCGGGCGAGCAGCGGCGCCTTCCCCAGCCTGCGCGAGTACGCCCGCAACTACTGCCTCACCCGCGCCCACCTCGCGCTCGCCGCCCCGCACTGCGTGATCCTCCACCCCGGCCCGATCAACCGCGGCGTGGAGATCGCCTCCGACGTCGCCGACTCCCCGCGCTCCCTGATCCTCGACCAGGTGACCGCGGGGGTGGCGGTGCGCATGGCGATCCTCTACGTCCTCTGGCAGCAAGGCAGTGGCCAGTGAGGAGCGGCGCGCCATCCGCCCCCGCGCTGGACGATCTCTTCACCCGCCGGAATCGGGGCGACCTCTTGCCCGCGCCCCGCCCCAAGCCGGAAGGTGCCGCCCCCCGCGTCTAGAACCCCGCGCCTCTGGAACCCTGAGCCCCGCGCCTCGCCCCGTCCCCCGTCCCGCGCCGCCCCTTGCCCCACGCCTCGCCCCGTCCCGCGCCGCCCCTTGCCCCACGCCTCGCC
>Ga0210041_1000977_pt1 | contig 29334 bp, 28 predicted proteins | sample CryGeymeta201503_FD_183973 | JGI IMG/M metagenome (GOLD analysis project Ga0210041, IMG submission 183973) | Groundwater microbial communities from Crystal Geyser aquifers in Utah, USA - Crystal Geyser metaG 2015-03 (SPAdes) (version 2) | ecosystem: Environmental > Aquatic > Deep subsurface >... | reverse complement strand
TTGGCGAAAACGCCCACCCCCTGCCATGCCCGGCAATGAAGTAAAAGCATGTTTCAGATATATTTTTCATGCCTGCATAGATACTAAAAATCCAGAAAAACTATAGCATTTTTCTGGACTTGAAGGGGCAGCTTTCATTGCGGCAGTTGCTTGAACCACCAAGCATTTCTCGGGAGTTGGAACGGGGGTTAATCCCCAACGCATATCTTTTGCCATCTGTTTCAGTTGTCCGGCAATTTCGGACAACTGAAAACGCCTTCCATTCATCACGGCTTTTTTCAGTTGGCTACAATCTGTAGCCATCCGCGCGTGGATGTAGTCGTAACCCAAGCGCTCGAACAGCTTGATGGCGAAGTCCTCGATGGCGGATTCAGTGAGCCTGGTCATTCCCGTTGCCATGGTCCTGCGCCAGCATGGCACGGATACTCTCTTCGAGCGCGGGCAGGTTCTTGTCGATCACGGCTGAGACCGTCAGCGGATCGATGTCCCCCAGATAGTTATGCACGAGGATATTGCGAAAGCCGCTGATTTCCCGCCAAGGGATATCGGGGTATGCCGCTTTCCTGTCGTCCGGCAACAACTGCGTGGCTTCGGAAAGCGTCTGCAAATTGCGCAGCGCGGCATCGTACAGCACCTCGTCGGCGACGATGTAGTCGTAGCCCAAGCGCTCGATCAGCGTGATGGAGATGTCCTTGATGGAGGATTCGGTGAGTTTGTCCATGATCACATTTTCCTCTGTCCACTCAAATCCGCAATGGCGGCCTGCAAAACTTGCCAGCTAATTTTCGCCGTGTGCGGGTCAGGTTTGAATCCCTGCGAAGCCTGCTGGCGTGGATGGATGTAATTTCTGAAATCTTTTAGTGCGTGTCCGTATTTCTTTACGTCCAAGGACAGCAAACCAACCTCGTGAGCGACATTGATCAGACTTTCGAGCGACCACGAATGAAGCTGAAACACCTTGTCTTCCTTATCCTTCGGTGCCGACTTGGCGGAATTAAACTGCTGCGGCTGTTTGGTTGCCGCGTCGAGCAGCAGACCTTCCAATGTGCTTCCACATAAAAATATAGTCGCCAAGGCAGCTTCGGATTTGAGCGACCGATGAATCTCATCAATTCGCTGTTCAATTACAGACTGCAACTGCGCATCTATGTTTAGTTTCGCAAGCTTAAGGTCGGAAAACACCTGCTTGAGGAAATCTTCCTGCGTTTGCGCCGTCTGTTCAGTATTCGGCGCTTTCCCTGATAGACGACTGAGAATTGAAGTCGCTTTGGTTCGATCACCGCCATCGACTTTCTCGACCGCACACGCATACTCAAGCATCGCCGACAGTGCTTTTGCAACAATCGCATCCGATTCAATTTCCCAGAATGATCGCAGCCGCCTCATCTTGGACAAGCCGTTAACGCGATATTTTTCTGCATCAATATTGATGCCGTGTTCCCGGAAGAATTCAGCATAGGTACGATCGTTAAAGTTCAGCACATAGCCGTTGCGATCAAACAGCTTTTCGAAGATGACTTTTTCGTGGGCTTTTAATGTAGACATGGTTTAGACCTCAATTCGCACTTCTTCGCTCATCAACTCGATGGCGAAGTCTTCGATAGCAGATTCGGCTAGCTTCGTCATTCTCCCGGATTCTCCGATTTATGCTCAGCAATGATGCGTTCCGCATCACGATCATAAGACTTTGCAAGCTCACTCAAAGTGGCAGCAAAGCGTGTAAATCCAGCATTCTCAACAGACTCGGCCCTTTGACGCCATAACTCAGCCAGTTCTCTTTCCGGCTTGCCAGTGGGATCAACCCAATGCGCCCCCCTTGAGTTGAAAACTTCCGTGCGAAAACCATTTCTCATTTCTTCGGCATCTCTGCCATTCAATGCTCTTGCTACTGGTTCCATGACCCAGAGCCCCTTCGGGTCGGCCGGTCCGTAAAGAAGCACTTTGCCTACACTACTCATGGCCACTTCAAGATGACCAGATTTAGAACACTGTTCCTTAACACTTGATAGCCAAGCTTCGAAGTGCGTTGACGAAAAAGCTCCATCTTTTTGAACCCCGGGCGCTCTCTTCCATTGGTCCAACAAGCGCCAAGCATTTGTGGCAATAGCCGCCGTTTGCTCATCGGGCTTCTCGTCTTTTTTCTCCTCGTGCTTTGAGCGGAAGATGAGGCGAATGACTTCGCAGAAGAAGTTTGGGTCATCTGCCAACTTGCCTTCCAACAATGTAGGAGAGCCACCTTGATGTTCATTTAGTAGCGGTAGATAGGCCCACTCAACCCGAAACAACCCGTCCTGATCAGTTGTTGGATCATTCTGAAGCGCCTTTATAAGCTCAGTAATATGATACGAGTCGATGTTCTTTGTTGACTCGACTGTTGATAGTGCGGCCAACAATGCCTTTATTGTCCGCTCACTATCCAGTGGCAGTTGCTTGTGAATTCGAACATACAAACAATCAATAGCAGATTGAGGTCGAGAGACCTCGATCAATTTGTCGATAGCGTTCAGGAGATCGTCTTCTGTCTGATATGGATTAGCTGGCACCCCTTGCCAATACATGTTTTCAGATTCACCTAACCAGGCACGAGCTCGTGACCAAGTCGCACTCTCAAAAGGTAGGTTCATCAGCAACTGGCATCGCTGCTTAACAGACCAGTTGGCTTGATTCAGTCCATCGACCCATTTCCATCCATGACTTTGGTAACAACTCCAAATGAAACCAGCAATAAATTGCTGATAAGCTCTATTCTCAGAATCAAGATACATGGGGAACAAATGAGTAGTAATTTCAGCATCAGCGATTCTGCCCAGCGCCCATCCCACTTGATTCGGTGCCTCAACGTTATCAATGAACGAGATGACCCCTTGTATTCCGCGAGCCTTCAGCACTTCCTGTATTGCCTGTTCTCGCCGCAACTCCAATTTCTTGCGCTGCTCTTCCCAGTTATCTTTTTCTTCGTAGAGATCAAAATCCCGTTTGCTGAATAGCCTTCTGTAAAGCACTTCAGCGCTAACAGGAGAAAGTTTCTCTGCCACCACCTCGATTTTGGAAACCAACTGCTCGTCAAGCGCCCAGTCTGCACCAGCATATCGGCGATGTTTTCGCACAAAATCAGAAAGACTGACCCAAATCGGCATTCTTTCGATTTCCGAGAGGCGCGCAATCGTGTTAGATGATAGAAATTCCAAAATAGCATCGAATGAAGGTCGCGGCAGGTTATCCAAGTGGCCGACCAGCACGGTTAGCCTACCTATATCAGCACAAGCCATCTCAACTGCAAGCGCTGCATAGCCTTCGATTTGAACAACGTATTCCTGATGTGTGACTGTTGGCGTCCAGTCATCAGGGACGACCTTTCTCCAACGTGGCTTATGTGCACCAGATGTTGTCTGATGTGAACTGGGAAGCAAAGTTAGCAGTATTTTCCAAGCGACATCTGGAAATTCTGACCTGATTGCCTTAATTGAGGTAACTCGCTTATCTATCGAGGCAAGGGTTTGGGGGAGCCATGGCAATAAGATAGTGGTTAGCGAATTGGCCGGTCTATTAGCCCAATTTCCACCTGGATCATGAGATGCGAGTTCCGCTAGAACCACACATACTCGCATCAAATACTCTTCGCTCCATGCCAACCCTTCTAAAGCCCAAAGCAAACCAGTCATGTAATTTCTGCCACCAATGCCGGTGTCTTCTTGGGCAAATAGCTCATCGAACGGACATGGTGTTTGTCGCAAAGAATGCTCGACTGCACTTAGAAACTCACCAGGTGCGGCCTCGGCAAGTGTAGGAAGTAAATCATTCAGGCTTCCCCAAAGTTGCCAGCTTGCATTGGAAAGAACCTCTCTAGTTATCAACAGAGCGATATACCTTCTTTTGTCAGAACAATTTACTAGCGTGTCGCCATTTATGCCTAACCATGCTATCGATTCAGCCAATCCTTCCCTGAGATTCTTTGAATATCGCAACTTCTTCCCATTTAAGGCAGCCGACCAACGTTCGGCAGGTGGCAACTCAAATTGCGGGTCAGACTCGCTCAGTACATCAATGCAAATTTGTTTCATTAACTCAAGATGTCTATCGAATATCCTCTCTCTCAACAACTGAAGATTCTTCTCTCTGTCTGCTACTTCCCAAAAGCGACCATCATTTAGCATCAATGGGGATTCTTTATCCTGAATCATTTCTCGAAGCATGGCATCCAGTATGTCAAAATCCATTTGCCAACCTCCTGATCACTTCCATGTCCGCTGGATTGCCCTCATCCCATCTGCCAATGAGTGAGGCAATCGCTAGTGCGGAGGCTTTTTTGGGATCTGTGGCAGCAACGGACAGATCAACCAACTCGGGCTTGGCGTAGTCATCAGGTATAACTGATTCAGGTGCCTCTCTTGCCTCTAGAGCTTTACTGATTTGAGAATCGACATCAGCGATATCAAAGAGAACTGAGAAGACCCAAAATGCCGTGCCGCGAATATCCTCAAGGGTTTGAATTTCTGGTACGCCACCGGTGCTGCCATGATAAAGCTCGTTTCGTTGATCGTGCAGCCAAACAATTTGGGCTTTCCCGCGGCGCTCAGGCAGACCGCGCTGGTTAATCTCCAGGCTGAAGAAGTCTAGTTTTGAGTGGTAGTTAGTTAGCCACGACTTAACATCTTCCTTCTTGTAATGTCGATTCCCTCTTTGTATCGGATTCAACGCCAAATAAATGCTTATCGATACCTCAATCGAATTATCGAAACTAATTAGCGCCAATCTTTTGTCGTAATCCGTGCCACCGCGAAAGTGCGACTCTGCATGAAATAGCAGCTCAAACGCTTTTCTCGCCCATGGTTTTTCCGCCAACGTCATGCAACCCCCACTTCGCCGCTCATCAGCTTTGGCAGCATGGTGTCGCGGAGTTTTTCGAGAGTGCGGATTTGGAGTTGGTTGTCGCGTACCTTCTTAAACATACCGCTTACCACTTTATCGAACCGCACCATCGACTTCTCATCAGGGATTGTAATCTCCATATCCTTAATCATCGCCGAGTTGATGGCCGTTACAATCGACGATGTGCTGCCCAGCAATTCATATTGATAGCTTTTCAAAAATAGATAGAGATACGCGACAGTAAAAGGTGTGTTTGGTCTGAACTTGAAATGCGCTATAGCCTCATTTGAGAGCATTGTTTCTGTGGTGATTGCCACACGCCCCACAGTCATCTTGAAGCTGAGTACAACAGTATTTTCTGGAATGACTGGGATATTGAATTGCTCAACCGCATCACGCGTTAGATATTCAGCCGTATTAAATATATACGCCCCATCGTTTCCCAAGTCCTTTATTGAAATCCATTTCACATCAGTTTGGTTTTTGGAAAACCATTGATGTTCTTGTCGAGGTGGTGTGCGACCAATGCCAATATCGACATATTGCTTTAACTTCCCCGATTCCCAATCCTCCTGCGCCTCTTCCACAAACCATTGGCGGAACAAGGATGCGGCCATGGCTTCGAGGGTATTGTTCTGGCGGTGCAGCAGGTCGATTTTGTCGTCGAGGCTGCTTAGGACGGAGGCGATGGCTTGTTGTTCGGGGAGTTCTGGAAGAACTAATTCAATGCTTTTTATTTCCTGAAAATTTATATTCGGCTGGGCAGATTGCCCTGACATGTTGTTCACAAATTCAACTGTGCTTTTTTGCCGAAGGAAATAATGAATAAACCTTGGGGCTGCGATCTCTTTCTTTAATCTAATTATTGCCAATGCTTGGTTTGTATTTGCTGGCAACATATCCGCAGTAACCAAACCGCTTTTGCCAAGAAAGGCGCCTGCCATTGAGAATAGGATGTCATCCTCATTCAGCTGAGACCGCTTTAGTTTGTCATGCATCTCTGGGCTAATGTATGCAAATAGCGACTTGTTGATTCGCCCCTCATACCCAACAGCATCAGACTTGATGTAGTTAATACCTTGTTCAGTAAACCCTTCGCCAACTGTTGGGGGCGTTGTGCCTTTTGTTACCAACTCGGTTATTTCGCCAAGATTTACTGAACGCCACCCGCTCATGCTTTCACCTTCGCCAAATTGGCGGCAATGGCCTTGTTCAGCTTCGCCTCTTCCAGCAACTGCGCTTCGAATTCAGCCTTAAGCTGGGCGAAGCGCTCGGCAAAGTTGAAGTCATCCTCTTCATCCGGCAGGCCAACATAGCGGCCCGGCGTGAGTACGTAGTCCAGTTCGGCCACGCGCGAGAGCGGAACGGAGGCGCAAAAGCCTTTCACGTTTTCATACTCTGCCTCGCCTGTACGCCAGGCATGGTACGTGGCAGTAATCTGCTGGATATCTTCGTGCGAAAGTTCTTTGGTGCGGCGGTTGATGAGATGGCCGAGGTTGCGCGCGTCGATGAAAAGAATTTCGCCCTTGCGCGGGTGACCGTTGGCTCTGGCGCGGTTCATGAACCACAGCGCTGCCGGTATCTGCGTATTCAAAAACAATTTGGCGGGCAGGTTGACGATGCAGTCGATAACGTTGCCTTCCGCGATGAGTGCCTTGCGGATGTCACCTTCGCCGCTGGTCTTGCTGGTGAGCGCGCCTTTGGCGAGCACCACGCCAGCGCGGCCTGCGGGGGCGAGATGGTAGATGAAGTGCTGCAACCAGGCGAAGTTAGCGTTGCCCGATGGCGGCGCGCCGTATTTCCAGCGGCCATCGTTGCGCAGCAGTTCGCCGCTCCAGTCGCTGACGTTGAACGGCGGGTTGGCGATGATGTAATCGGCCTTGAGGTCTTTGTGCGCGTCGTTGAGGAAGGAGCCTTCGTTGTTCCACTTCACCTGCGAGGCGTCGATGCCGCGTATGGCGAGGTTCATCTTGGCCAGCCGCCAGGTGGTCTGGTTGCTTTCCTGCCCGTAGATGGAGATGTCGTTGACGCGGCCCTGGTGTTCTTCGACGAACTTTTCCGATTGCACGAACATGCCGCCCGAGCCGCAGCATGGGTCGAACACGCGGCCTTTGTAGGGCTCCAGCATGGCGACCAGCAATTCGACAATGCTGCGCGGCGTGTAGAACTGCCCGCCCTGCTTGCCTTCGGCCAGCGCAAATTCGCCGAGGAAGTATTCGAACACATGGCCCAGCACATCGGCACTGCGGGCCTTGGCATCGCCCAGCGCGATGTTGCCCACCAGATCAATCAGGCCGCCGAGGCTGGCGGGGTCTAGGTTTTGTCGCGCAAACACCTTGGGCAGCACGCCCTTGAGGATGGGGTTTTCTTTTTCGATGGCATCCATCGCCGCATCGACATGGCTGCCGATGTCGGGTTGTTTGGCCTTGGCCAAAAGGAACGACCAGCGTGCCTCGGGCGGCACGAAAAAGATGTTCTCGGCTTTGTATTCGTCTTTGTCTTCGGGATCGGCCCCGGCCATTTCGCCTTCGCCTTTTTGCAGCTTGGTGTACATCTCCTCGAACGAGTCGGAGATGTATTTCAGGAAGATCAGGCCTAGCACTACATGCTTGTATTCGGCGGCGTCGATGTTCTTGCGCAGCTTGTCTGCGGCTTTCCAGAGTTGTTTTTCCAGCGGTTCGGCTTGGGTTTCTTTTGGTGCTTTGGCCATGGTTATTCTTGTTGTCTTTAACTATCAACGGGATGAACCGGGATTGTATGGCATTACAAGCATTAGTCAGACGATATTCTTGTCACCGCCTAATTGCGGTCATTCGGGAATGTTTTGACACGTGCTTCGATGACTTCTTCGACCGAGAAGCCGTCACTTCTGCAAGCTCAGGACATGCTTCGGCCGCGAATGGTTCGCCAGCAAGTTGGCTTCTGCAAAAGAATTGGAAGTGCGGTATGCGCCCTCGCTGCGCGAGGTTCACGCCAACACCAAGGTTCAACGCAGGAAATCGAACAGCGACAATTGGGTGATACGGGCGAAGGATTGCTGCGCGGCTTGCAGGGTGAGTTGTTGCTGGTTGAGTGTGCTGATCGCCTGCAGGAAATCGGTGTCCTGGATTTTGGACAGGGTCTGTTTGTATTGCAGGCCAAGGTCTTCGCCAGTGCTTTGCAGGGCATCCAGTTCGCGCAATCTTGCGCCTGTCGTCGCGCGCACTGCCAGTACTTTGTCCAGCCCATGCCCGAGTTCGCCCAGGCTCTGTTGCACTCCCTGCTGAAAGGCGGCAGTCGCCGCCGGATTGCCAATGCCCGGCGGTGCATTCAAGGTCGCGATCAAATTGGTCAGGGTGGCGAACACGCTCTGGTTGCTGCTTGGCGCGATATCAAAGACATCGGCATCGGCCGGTGCGCCCTGCACTTCGAACTGGATGCCGTTGAAGCTGATCGCCTGTCCGCTGACGTAAGGCTGCGCGGCAAGCACCGCCGTGCCGGGCGGGCCGGCGGTCACATCGGCCACATCAAAGGTCGTCACGCTGCCTGCCACATTGAACGTAACCTGGTACTGGTTGGCGGCATATTGCGTGGCATCCAGCACGCGACCTTGACTGATGATGCCGCTGCCGGTGTTGGCACCAGCCGGTGCAGTCTGGAAGGTGCCGTTGCCGTTGCGGATGCGCATGAAGATGTCGGCGCCGTTATCTGCGGCTGCAATCTGGCGCGAGGGAGCGGCCTGAATTAGGCGCTGCACATCGTCGCCCTGATAGCTCACGCCGGCGCCAGTCTCGACGAAGGGCTGGACACGCCCCTGCGCGCCGGAGAACAGGAAATTGCCCGCGCCGTCGGTGCTGTTGGCCAGGCCGATCAGTTCCTGCAAGCGGCCGCTCAAATCTCCGGCAATGCTGCGCAGATCGCTCGCGTTGAGGGTCGCGTTGCCGGCTTGCACCGTCAGTGCCTGTGCATCCTGCAACAGCGAGGTCACGCTGCCGAGGATGCTTTCGCTCAACGACAGTGTGTTGACCGCTGCGGTACGGTTGGCGGCAAACTGGGTGTTCGCCGCATCCGCCTGATTAAGTTCGATCGCGCGCGCGGCGGCGGCGGGATCATCCGCCGGATTGAGAATGCGCCGCCCGGTCGAGATCTGCGCCTGGGTTCGGGCCAGACTGGTTTGCAACTGGTTCATGTTGGCAACGCCTTCGCTGAACAGGGTACTAGTACTGATGCGCATGATGATTAGCCTCCGAGTTGCAGCAGTGAATCGAACATGGTCTGCGCGATCGCCATGGCTTTCGCCGCCGCCTGATAAGCTTGCTGGAATTTGAGCAGGTTCGCCGCTTCTTCATCCAGATTGACGCCGGATTCGGACTGCTGCGCGCGGCTGATCTGCGCCAGCATGCTGGATTGCGCCTGGCTGGTCACGTCCAGTTCGCGGGTTTGGCTGCCCACCTGCGCGATCAACTGGCCATAAGCCCCTTGATAACTGGTGGTGCCGTTGGCCAGCGTGTTCGCGGTCTGCAATTGCGCCAGCCTGAGCATGTTGCCGCCGTCGGTCGAGGCATTGCTGTTGGGGCCGATGCTGAAGGTGTCGCCCGCGACCGGAGTGCCGCTGATCTGTGTGGTCCAGCCGTTGATGGTGATTGGGGTGCCGGTGGTATAGGGTTGCGGACCGACCGGCGCACCGGTGCCGGTCGCGGTATAGGTGTTGGGGGGGGTACCAAAAGTCAGCGTGATCGGCTGTTGCAGGTTGGCATCCAGCGGCAGGCCGCCGCTGACAACGGGTTGGGCGATGGTCGCATTCCCCAGATTGGTGAGCGGCGTATTGGCCCGCAGCGGATTACCCGCCGCAATGCTCGCCGGATCGCCAATGGCCAGGGTGAAATCGCGCGCGCCGGTCGCGGTGGGGCGAATGCGCCAGGCATCGCCCGCCGCATCAGCCACCGACCCCGCCGTCCGTTGCAACGTGATGCCGGTGCCGCTGACCCCCTGCGGGGTGGCCAGTTGCGCTGCGGTGAACGACTGCACGGCGACGTTGGTCGCGGCATTGAATACGGTGTAACTGGCGCCGTCGAAACGCAATTCATAGTCGGCGCCGGTGAGCACGCCGCTATCGCTGATGGCGGCGCTCAAGGTGGCGTTGCCGACATTGCTGCTGGCGGCACCCACTTGCGGTGTGCCGGCATTGAAGAACGCGCCGCCGAGGGCGCCATTCAGGTCTATTCCTTGCTGGTGCTGCCGGTTGAAGGTGTCGGCGATGCCGATGGCGATGCGGCCGAGGGCGTTTTGCGCCGGATCAAGCACCTCGCTGCGGAACGCGAGGAAGCCGCCCAGATTGCCGCCCTGCAAAGCGTTTTGCTGAATGCGGCTGACGCCCCCGTTATTGACGTACACCACTTCCAGCGCGCTCTGGTCGGTGAGCGAAGCCGCCGCCTGCAAGGTGGCGGTCTGGCTGCCGATCACCAGCGACTGGCCGTTGCCGATGAACACATCCATCGAGCCGTCGGGTTGCTTGATCGAGGTGACGCGAATCTCCTGGCTCAATTGGTTGATCAGTTGGTCGCGCTGGTCGAGCAGATCGTTCGGTACTTGAGTCTGCCCGCTTTGCGCTTGGGCGCGCACGATGGTGTCGTTCAAAGCGGCAACCTGCTTGGCGTAGCTGTTGATGAGCGTCACGCTGTTGCCGATTTGGCCGTTTAAGCCATCACGAATTTCGCTCATGCGCCCGTCCAGTGTCTGCAGGCGATTACTCAACGATTGGCTGCTGCCGAGCAACGCCTGGCGTGCGGCGATGGATTCCGGCGTATCCGCCACCGCATTGGCGGCGCTGAAAAAATCCTGCAGCGAAGTGCTCAAGCCGCCGTTGCTGTCGCCCAGAAGATTGCTGATTTGCGTGGCCAGATCGAACTGTGTGGAGAGATTGCTGGCGCGAGTCTGCGCCTCGGTCAGTTGCGCGCCGAGGAACTCGCTGTAGATGCGTTTCACTGCGGTCACATCCGCGCCCTGCCCGAAGAAACCGGAGCCGGTGTTTTGCGGCAACAGCGCCGCCTGCACGATCTCCTGGCGCGAATAACCCGGCGTATTGGCGTTGGCGATGTTGTGCGCAGTCACGTTGATGCCCGCCTGGGCGACCTTCAGCGCGCTGACCCCGATACCATAGATTCCAGAACCCATCTAACTCTCCTTGCAACCCGTCGGAAAGGTTATCGGCACGTGGCGCAAAACCTTTAGGCTTTTGTGTTGATACTGCCGATTGCCCTTTCAAGCTTGTCCGCATACTGCGGGTCGGTGGCGTAGCCCGCCTGTTGCATCGAGCGGGCAAATCCGGCCGCTTCCCGTTGTTCCAGCACGGTGGCATAGCGCGGCTGTTCGCCGAGCAGGCGGGCATAATCCTCGAATGCTTCGGCGTAGGAACCATAAGCGCGAAAACGTTCCACCTGCTTGCCGGCGACACCGTCGTGATATTCGGTCGTCGTCACCGCCGCCACCTTGCCTTGCCAGTTTTTATCGGCCTTGATCCCGAACAGGTTGTAGCTGTTGCTGCCGTCCGCCATGCGGATCTCGTGCTTGCCCCAGCCGCTCTCCAGCGCCGCCTGCCCCAGCATCAGCTCTGCCGGGATGCCGGTGCGGCGGCTGGCCTGTTCGGCCTGCGGCAACAGTTTGTCCACGAAAGTCTGTTTGTCCGTGGCGTAGGACGAGACAGCTGCGCCGGGCGGCGCGGCGGGCGGCGCTTGCGGGCCGAGCTGGCGCACCATCATGTCAGCCAGACCGATGCCGCGCCGCGACATTTCCTGCGCCAGTTGCTGGTCGAGCATGCCGGTGAACATTTTCGTCTGCTCGCTATCCATCATGCCGTCCTGCGGCGTCGCCTCGCGCATGCTCTTCAGCATCATGTCGAGGAACAGCGTTTCGAACTGCTGCGCCACTTTTTTCAGCGCCTGCTCCGGCGCCTGCCGTGCCTGGTAGCGCAGTTTGGCCAGCGTTTGGCTATCGGCGGCCAGCGTGTTAAGCGGTGTCGGGGCGATGCTCACGTCGGCTCCCTAGATGATCTCGAGTTCGGCGCGCAGTGCCCCCGCCGCCCGCATTGCCTGCAGGATGGCGAGCATGTCCTGCGGCGTCGCGCCGATCGAATTCAGCGCCTTGACCACCTCGCCCAGCGAGACGCCGCGCTTCAGGTGCAACAGATTGCCGGGTGCGGCCTTGATGTCTATCGTGGCATTGGTCACCGCCGCCGTTTGCCCGCCCGCCAGCGGATTGGGCTGGCTCACGGTATTTTCGGCGCTGATCACCACGGTCAGGTTGCCGTGCGCCACGGCGCAATCGGCCAGCATCACGTTTTGGTTCATCACCACTGAACCGGTGCGCGCATTAATGATGACCCTGGCACTACCGGCAGCGGCATTGACCTCCAGATTCTCGATGCGCGACAGGAATTGCACCCGCGCATTGCCCCCCGGGGCTGTCACTTGCACGGTGCGCGCATCGAGCGCACTGGCGGCGGGAATCTCGGTCTCAATATCGCGGTTGATGGCATCGGCCATGCGCGCGGCGGTGGTGAAATCGGCCGTATTCAGTTGCAGATAGATGAATTCACCCTGCCCCAGATTGGTCGGCACCGCGCGCTCGACGGTCGCTCCGTTCGGGATGCGCCCCACGTCCAGGTGGTTGACCACGGTCTTGCTGCCGCCCGCCGCCGCGCCCGCCCCGCTCACCAGCAGATTGCCCTGTGCCAACGCATACACCTGTCCGTCCGCGCCTTTCAACGGCGTCATCACCAGGGTCCCGCCGCGCAAACTCTTGGCATTGCCGATGGACGACACCGTAACGTCGATGGTCTGGCCCGGCCGCGCAAATGCGGGCAGGGAAGCTGTCACTGTCACCGCCGCCACGTTCTTTAACTGCAAACTGGTGCCGGGCGGCAGGGTCACCCCCATCTGCGCCAGCATGGTGACGATGCTCTGCACGGTGAACGGCGTCTGCGTGGTCTGGTCGCCGCTGCCGTCCAGCCCCACCACCAGACCATAGCCAAGCAACTGGTTCTCGCGCACCCCCTGCACGCTGGCCAGATCCTTGATGCGCTCGGCGGCTGCGCCAAAGGTGGACAATCCGAGCAAAACCGCCAGTATCAACTTCAACAGATGTTTCATCGCAATCTCCTAGAACGGCAGCACGCTGGCAAAGATGCGCGCGAACATGCTGGTCACGTCGGCCGCATCGAGACTGGTCGTGCCCTTGTATTCGAGGTGCACGTCGGCCACCCGGGTCGATAGCACGGTGTTGTCACCGCGAATATCCGGCGTAAAAACCACCCCGGAAAAACGCACATATTCGTTTGAATGGCGAATGCTCACCTGCTTCTCTCCCGCCACGCGCAGATTGCCGTTGGGCAACACCTCGGTCACTGTCGCGGTCAGCGTGCCGTTGAAGGTGTTGGTGCCGGAAGCGTCGTTCTTGCTGGACGAATTGACGCTGCTGCCGCCGGAATAGCCGCCCGGAACCACCAGCTGCGACTGCAGGCTGACACTGCCGCTATTGTCCAGCGAGCTATCTGACTTGCCGGTGGCCGAAGTACTTTCGGCAATCACGATGGTGAGCAGATCGCCGACGTGGCGCGCGCGCCGGTCTTCGAACAATGGCCGGTCGTTCACTCCGGCCTGAAAGATTGCGCCGTTGGCGGTCGGCACGGCAACGACAGCGGGCGGCGCGGCGGTCAGCGGCGCGCGGATGCTGGTGGACGGCGCGCAGGCGCCGAGAAGCGCCACCCCCGATACAAGAAAAATCAGACGAATCATTGCCGGGCCTCGCTAAATTTGGGTCAGTCTTTGCAGCATCTGGTCGGAGGTGGTGATGGACTTCGAGTTGATCTCGTAGGCGCGCTGGGTCTGGATCATGTTCACCAACTCTTCCACCACATTGACGTTGGACGTTTCGACATAACCCTGGCTGAGACTGCCGGTGCCGTTGGTGCCGGGCACGTTGGTATTTGGCGCGCCGCTCGATGCGGTTTCCAGATACAGGTTCTGCCCCATGCTTTCCAACCCGGCCGGATTGATGAAGGTCGCCAGCTGGATGCTGCCCACCTGCACCGGCGCGGTCACGCCGGCCTGGGTGACCGACACTACCCCGTCCAGTCCGACTGTGACCGAGGTCGCATTCGCCGGCAGAGTAATCGCCGGTTGCACCACATAGCCGTTGGCGGTTACCAGCTGCCCCTGATCGTCACTCTGGAACGAGCCGTCGCGGCTGTAGGCGGTGTTGCCGTCGGGCAATAACACCTGGAAAAAACCGTTGCCCTGGATCGCCAGATCGAGCTGGTTGCCGGTCTGCTGTAAATTGCCCTGGGTGTGGATGCGCTCGGTGGCGATCGGGCGCACCCCGGTGCCGATCTGCAAACCGGAGGGGATTTGCGTCTGCTGTGAAGACTGCGCGCCCGGCTGGCGCAGGTTCTGGTACAGCAGATCCTCGAACACCGCGCGCGAACGCTTGAAGCCGGTGGTGCTGACGTTGGCCAGATTGTTGGAGATCACATCCATCTGCGTCTGCTGCGCTTCAAGCCCGGTTTTGGCGATCCAGAGTGAACGTATCATGGCGGGGTTCCTTTAAAAAATCAGGCGTTGAGGTTGAGCACGCTGCTTGCGTGGCCCGCGTTCTCGTCGGCTTTTTGCAGCAACTTCATCTGCGTGTCGAACTGGCGCGCCAGCGCAATCATGCTGACCATCGCATCGACGGCGTTGACGTTGCTGCCTTCCAGACTGCCGCCGACCACGGTGACCGCCGCATCGGCTTCTGCCGGGTTGCCGTCGCGCATGCGAAACAATCCGTCTTCGCCGCGCACCAGTTGGTCTTCCGGCGGATTGGTCAGCTTGATGCGACCGACCACCGCCACGCTGGCTTTTTGCGAATCGCTCTGCACGGTGGAAATCGTGCCGTCCTTGGCGATGGTGATTTCGCTATCGGGCGGAATGGTCAGCGGCCCGGCGTCGCCCTGCACGGTCAGGCCGTTGCGCGTCTGCAGAATGCCGTTCGGCTGAATCTGAAAACTGCCGTTGCGCGTGTAAGCCTCGTTACCGCCGGCATCCTGCACCGCGATCCAGCCGCGGCCGTCCAGCGCCACATCCAAAACGCGTCCGGTCTGCTGCATCACGCCCGGGGTGAAATCCGTGCCCGGTGTCGAATCCACCACGAAAGTGCGGGTGGGCAACCCTTCCCCGCGCAACGGCACAGCGCGGAACGCGTCGATGCTGGCGCGGAATCCCGGCGTGTTGAGGTTGGCCAGATTGTGCGTGACCGACGCCTGCTTATGCAGAGCCTGGGTCGCGCCCGACATCGCGGTATAGATCAGTCTGTCCATGGCTGTTTCCTTAATTCTCAAGTCGGGCAAAAACCCGACCTGCAGTTTTTAACGCAGGTTCACCAGTGTCTGCAGCACCTGGTCCTGCGTCTTCACCGTCTGTGCATTGGCCTGATACACCCGCTGCGCGGTAATCATATTCACCAGCTCGGCAGTCAGATCGACGTTGGAATCTTCCAGCGCGGAAGTCTGCAATACGCCCAGGCTGGCCGAACCTGGCACGCCGGTTAGCGGCGTGCCGGAAGTCGAAGTCTCCGCCCAGTTGTTGCCACCCAGCGGTTGCAGACCCTGCGGGTTGTTGAAGTTGGACAACACCACCTGTCCCAGCGTGGTGGTCTGGCCGTTGGAATAACGGCCGGAGATGATGCCATCCGCGCCGGTACTGAAGCCGGTCAGACGGCCCGAGGTAAAACCGTCCTGGCTCAGGGTGTTGACGCCGAAGATGCCGCCGAATTGCGACGTGCCGGCGAAGTTAAACGCCAGCGTCTGCGGCGCGGCGCTCGCCGGATTGGTGACGGTCAGCGACACACCAATCGCGCCGGACGTGCCAGCCGCCGAGGTGGTAAAGGTGTTCGGGCCGGTGATCGCGGTGATGGTTGTGGCGGCAGGAAAACCGCCGCCGGTAACTGTCGCGCCGACCGACAGACCGGTGGTGCTATTTACCGTCGCGGTCGTGCCAGCGCCATCCAGCGAGGAACCCGCCAGCGTGATCGGCGGCGGGGTTGGATTGAACGCGGCCGAGGTCACCGGCGCAGTCGGCGTGGCCAGGGTGCCGTTGGTGTTGAAAGTCATCGCGGTCAGCGGCGTGCCGGCCGCCGGGATCACGTTGCCGTCCACGACCAGATGAGTGTCCCAGCTATTGGCCGCCGTTTTGGAAAAATACAGCGAGGCGACATGGCTGGCGCCGAGACTGTCGAATACCGTCATCGAAGTAGAATTGGTGAAGGTGGCGGAATTATTCGGGTCAAAGGCGGGCGCGGCCGGAATGATGGCGGAACGCGCATCCAGGTTCAGCCCGGCATTGATCGTGGTGGTCTGCCTGGGCAACAGGTCGGCGGTCGAGATTTGCAAATCGGCCGGTGTGGTCGCCACGATCTGCCCCAGCGCATTGGGCAGGAATCCGGTCAGGCGCAAGCCCTGGCTGCTGACGATGAAGCCGTCCTTGTCGAGCTGGAACTGGCCGTTGCGCGAATAGGAAACGGCGCCGTTGTCGTTCAGGCGGAAAAATCCGCTGCCGCTCACCGCCATGTCCAGTGCGTTGTTGGTGGTGGTGATGTTGCCCTGGGTGAACTGCTGCGCCACCTCGGCCACCCTGACACCGATGCCGACTTGCGTGCCACCGGAACCGGCGAGCGAATTGGCATACACATCGGCAAACTGCGCCTGCGACAGCTTGAAGCCGACGGTATTGGCGTTGGATACATTGTTGCCGATTACATCCAGATTCTTGGCGGCGGCGTTGAGACCGGAAAGTCCTTGCTGAAAGCCCATGACGTTCTCCTTATAAAATTTGCTTGATGGCATTCAGGCTGACATCGCCCAGTTTGCCGACATTGACTGTAACCCCGTTTTGCGATTGCGCCACACTGTTGACCAAACCGTATTCCAGCGTCGCCGTCGCGCTTTTCTGCCCGCCCAGTTCGGATACCGCGCTGATGGTGTAACGGCCATCCGGCGCGGTGGTGCCGCTGTCGGTCAGACCGTCCCAGGTCATCTGCACGATGCCGCTGTCCTGCGCGCCGAGTTGCAGGGTGCGTACGCTGCGACCCGATGCATCGTTGATACTGAGCGTGAGCTGATCCGCCGGCTGTGCCAGCTCGACCGCGGCAAATCCCTGGCCGTTGCCCAGCTCGACACCATCGCCGGTGACCAGCACCGGATGGCCGATCATGGAAACCGCCTGCAGCGATTGTGACGCCAGCATGCTGCTGCTCAAAGCCTGCACTGTGTTGTTCAGCTTGTCGATGCCGGTCACCGTCGAGAGTTGCGCCATCTGTGAGGTCACCTGCGCGTTATCCAGCGGATTGAGCGGATCCTGATTCTTCATCTGCGTAACCAGTAACTTCAGGAAACGATCCTCTGTCTCTTTGATCTGCGATTGTTCACTTGCGGGTACGGCAAAAGCGTTCGCCGTGTTCTGAACCGAAGCAACCATGATGCGTCTCCTTATTGTCCGATGGTGAGGGTTCTCTGCAGCAAAGTCTTGGAGGTGTTAAGCACCTCGACATTGTTCTGGTACGAGCGCGAAGCGGAGATCATGTTCACCATCTCCTCCACCGGGTTGACATTCGGCATCGTCACATAGCCCTGTTCGTTCGCCAGCGGATGGCCGGGGTCATACACCACGCGCATCGGCGAAGTATCTTCCACCACCGCGCTGACCTTGACCCCCTGCCCGACCTGTCCCGCCACCGGCGCCGTTTCAAAGATGACCTGCTTCGCCTGGTAGGGATTGCCGTCCGGCCCGGTGGCGCTGTCGGCATTGGCCAGATTGCTGGCCACCACATTCAGCCGCTGCGATTGCGCCGCCATGGCCGAACCGGCGATGTTGAAAATATTGAAGAGCGACATGATGATTATTCCTCCTAACGGCCATGGCAAGTAGCCACCCCTGATGATAAAACTCGCCATGCCCGTTCCCCCCATCCCAACCTTCTCCCGGCGGGAAAGGGGCAAACAAATCACTGCGCGAGATTCAGGTTAACCTTGCAAGGCGGCCAGCACATCCTTGCCTCGTTCCGAAATGAAGCGCACGCTGGCTTCATAGCGCAGTGCGTTGTCGGCGAACTGCGTCCGCTCCGTATCCATCTCCACCGTGTTGCCGTCGGCGCCGGGCTGGGTCGGTATGCGGTATTGCACCGGCGCGCCCATCACGGTTTCACCGGCTTCGCCCTGCAAATGCGCGGCGGCCGTCGTATTCAGCGGCAACTGCGCGCCATCCCCGCCCAATGCGCCCTGCAACGCGCGGGCAAAATCAATGTCGCGTGCCTTGTAGTTCGGCGTGTCGGCATTGGCAATGTTGGCAGCCAGCAATTCCTGCCGCGCCGCGCGCAGATTCAATGCCGTCTGATGAAACTGGAACATCTCATCTATCCTGCTGCTCATTGAAATCTCCTGCCTTGTACTTTTTTTGATGACTCGCATCCTAGGCTGGGCACCGTTAAATCGATTCGCGGATTAGCGGCGAAAACCCGCCGCATTTCCCGCCTTCGATCCGGCGCCCGCGCGAGACAATGCCGGCCATGAACCTAAAGACCTTAATTTCAAGCCACAGAGAACACAGAGAAAGTCATGGCATCCACTCGTTTTGCCGACATGGGGCGCAATCCTGCGATAGCCGTTTGTTTCTACTCGGTGTTCTCTGCGGCTGACTGAGCCTCTAAGGATGAAACACACTCTCCCCCTGCTTATGTTGTTATTCCTTTGGAATGGAGCGGCCATTGCCGCGCCGCGCCAGGATCCGGCGGCGATCCGCGCGGTGGCGGATGCCTACGCGCGGGAACAGACGCGTACCCTGCCGGGCACCGTCCACATCGAAATCGGCAACATCGACCCGCGCCTGGCGCTGGATGCCTGCCCGTCCCTGCGCGCCTATCTGCCCGCCGGCGCCAAGTTGTTCGGCCATACCAGCATTGGTGTGCGTTGCGAAGTCCCGCATAGATGGTCAATTTTGGTACCGGCGACCATTCGGGTGACGGTCGAACGCCTGGTCAGCAACAGGCCGCTGGCGCAGGGCAGCCTCATCAGTGAGGCGGATTTCACCCTGCAACGCGGCGAAATGGATAGGTCCGGCATTCTCCTGTCGCCCGAGCAGGCACTAGGAAAAAAACTTAAATACGCCATCGGCGCCGGGCAAGTATTGCGCGCAGACATGCTGCGCGAACCGAACGTGATCCGGCAGGGACAGACCGTCACCCTGGCCGTGCAGGGCGGCGGTTTTCACATCAGCCGTCAAGGTTACGCGCTGAATGATGCCGGGGCGGGCAGCACCGTGCGCATACGACTGGCATCGGGGCAAGTGATGACGGCACGCGCGACAGCGGACGGCGCGGCGGAGATGGCGCGCTGATTGCGGTCGCCGGGATAAATACAGGAATCGAAGCGAACGCCGGACAAGTCTGCTAAAGTTTTCGCAGAATCTGCCGATACAACAGGCATTCCAATGTTTCAAGATGGAGTACAGCATGAAAATCAATCAAACTGGCAAGCCATTACCCGTCAGCGGCAACACCGAATCGACCGCACGCAATCCGGCGGCCAAATCCGGCGACGGGCCTGCAGGCGGTGCCCGCATTCCTGCTGACAGCACCAGTGTGCAACTGGGAACCACCGGCGCCCAGTTGCGCGAACTGGAAAGCAGCATCGCCAGCGCGCCGGTAGTGGACAGCCAGAAGGTGGCGGAGATCAAACAGGCGATCAGCGACGGACGTTTCCAGGTCAACGCCGGCGTGGTCGCCGACAAGCTCATCGATACCGTCAAAGACCTCATCAGCGCGAGTCAACGTTGAGTCCCGAGATTAAGAGCCGTCTGCAGGAAGAGCGTGCTGCGTTACAGGCTTTCATCGCCCTGCTTGAACGCGAGCAACAAATATTGCTCGCGCCAGATACCGAACCTCTGCTCGACCTCGCTGCCGAAAAGACCCGCGCCGCCGAGGCGCTGAGCACGCGCGTGCAGCAGCGCGCGCAATACATTCCCGCCGCACCTGGACAGATCGAAAGCTGGTTGCGCGAGCAGGCGCCCGCCGCCCTTGACACCTGGTTCGACATCCGCCGCCTGGGTGCGCAAGCCCATGCCATCAACCAGCGCAACGGCGAACTGATCAAGGTACGCACGCGCTACAACCAGCAAGCGCTGCAAGCGTTGCTCGGCGCCACCCAACAGAGCGCGGGACTGTACGGCCCGCAAGGCAAAACCAGCCTGCCCGGCAGCGGGCGCACCCTCGGCAGCGGTTGAACTGTTTGACAGAGGGAGAGCGGGTTTGGTGGGCCGGACTTCAGTTCAACGATTGCCGAAACTTCTACTGCCGCATCGAACTGAAATCCGGCTTACATCCGCCCCACAGAGTTCACAGTTCGGTATATTTCTTCGCGCTGCCGCGCGCCTTGTCCACCGGATACTTCTGCGCATTCCGTGCAATCTTGTCCAGCACGATCTGTTTCACATCCAGCCGGTAGTGTTGCGCCAGCAACAAGGCATAGGCCAGCACATCCGCCAACTCCTCCTTTACTTTGGGTAGCTCTGCCTCGCTATGCGCTTTCCACAGAAAGCATTCCAGCAACTCCCCCGTCTCGATGGACAGCGCCACCGCCAAGTCTTTCGGATTATGGAACTGCGCCCAATCGCGCTCGTCGCGGAACTTGACCAGGGCGTCGGTGATCTCGGCGATGTCGTTGCTTGGCTTTGGCATGGTGTGATCCTGTTGAATGGAATGAACTAGAGCGCGATGGCACCGCCGGTCGGCGACAAACGCGCCAGCGTATCCTGCCGGTAGAACTGCGCCAGTTGCGCGTACACCGCCGGGCAGGCCTTATGCAGCACATCCGGTGCCTCGAAGAAATACTCGGAAAGCACGGCAAAGAACTCGGCCGGATTCTCCGACGCGTAAGGATCGATCAGTGTCTCCTCGTTCCTGTCCACGCGCCGGCACAAGTCATCGTAAGCGGCCTGCAGGATGCGCGCCCAGTCATCCGAATCCATCCCGGCATGCAGCGGCGGACGGCCGTTCGCGCTACCGTTGCGCATGTCCAGCTTGTGCGCAAACTCATGGATAACCACGTTGAACCTCCCGCCCCGGCCGGCCCCTTCCACATCCTGCCAGGACAACACCAGCGGCCCGCGCTCCATCGCCTCGCCGCTGCGCGCGTGGCGCACATGGTGCACCACGCCCGTCTCATCCATCTGTTCACCCTCATAAACGAACTCGCCCGGATAGACCACGATCTCCGTCCAGCCCGCATACCAGTCCTCGCCCAGATTCAAAACCTGCAGCGCCGCGAACGCCGCGATGGTCGTCGCCATCGCCCCCGTCATCTCCAGCCCGCCCGCGCCCGAAAACGCCTTGTCCGCCAGCAAACCGATCACCCGATTGCGCAGCCGTTGCCGCTCAGCGGCATCCAGCCCGTCGAACAGCGGCAGTTCCAACACCGCGCGCCACGCCGCCTCGTCCAGCCCATATCCACCCTTGCCGCTGCCGAACAGACTGGCAAGCAGATCAAGCGGGTTCAACTTCGTTTCTGTGTCGCGCATCGGATAGCGGGAAAAGGGTTCGGGACAAGGGCGATGGTAGCGCTTTTCCGCTCCCTCATCCCGCCCTGTATATCGAATGCCGGTGATCCCGGCAGCCCCGCGCATCCCACGTTTCCCGCACAATAGACCAAACAATCTTATGCACGGCCAACACCAGCGCAAACAAAACACCCCGGCCGTTTCCGCTCCGGGGCATTTTGTGGTGAGGCACACGCGGCCGCTTACCAGCCCGATTCGCGCTCCGGGGTGGCGCTGATCTTGTGGATGGAAAGGTCGGCGCCGTTGAACTCTTCTTCTTGGTCGAGGCGGATACCAACCAGTTTCTTCATCAAGCCATAGACGATGAAACCGCCAATGAAGGCGATGCAGATGCCGAACAGCGTACCGACGAGTTGGGACATAAAGTTGATGCCGCCGAACGCGATGCCGCCTGTTCCGCCCAATGCCTGGGAGCCAAAGATACCGACCGCGATGCCGCCCCAGGTGCCGCACAGGCCGTGCAAGGGCCACACGCCGAGCACGTCGTCAATCTTCCAGCGATTCTGGGTCAGGGTGAACATGATGACGAACAAGGCACCGGCCACGCCGCCGACGATGAGTGCGCCGATGGGATGGAACACATCCGATCCGGCGCAGACGGCGACCAGTCCGGCCAAGGGGCCGTTGTGCACGAAACCGGGGTCGTTCTTGCCCAGCCACAACGCGGTGAGTGTGCCGCCGACCATCGCCATCAGCGAATTGACGGCGACGAGGCCGCTGATGCCGCCGAGAGTCTGCGCGCTCATGACGTTGAAGCCGAACCAGCCGACGGTGAGGATCCACGCGCCCAGCGCGAGGAAGGGGATGCTGGACGGCGGATGCGCGGTGATGCGCCCTTCCTTGTTGTATCGACCGTGCCGTGCGCCGAGTAATAGCACGGCGGCGAGACCGATCCAGCCGCCGACGGCGTGCACCACGACCGAGCCGGCGAAGTCATGGAAGCCTGCGCCGAAGGTGGTTTGCAGCCATTCCTGGATGCCGAAGTGGCCGTTCCAGGCGATGCCTTCGAAAAAAGGATAGACGAAACCAACCAGCAGGAAGGTGGCGGCGAGTTGCGGATTGAAACGCGCCCGTTCGGCGATGCCGCCGGAGACGATGGCGGGAATGGCAGCGGCGAAGGTCATCAGAAAGAAGAATTTGACCAGATCGTAGCCGTTCTTTTGCGCGAGTTGTTCCGCGCCGGTGAAGAAATGGATGCCGTAGGCGATGCCGTAGCCGATGAAGAAATAGGCGAGCGTGGAAACAGCGAGGTCGCTGATGATTTTGACCAGCGCGTTGACCTGGTTCTTCTTGCGCACGGTGCCGAGTTCGAGAAAGGCGAAGCCGGCGTGCATCGCCAGCACCATGATGGCGCCCAACAAAATGAAAAGTGCATCGCTACTGATCTTGAGTTCTTCCATGCCATTCTCCAAAAAAGTGCAAATTGCAGATCAGATTGCAAGCCTTGTGCCAGGTTGTAGCGCCATTGATTTATTAGGTTATTTTTCGACGCAAAAGGGGAATACAGGTGTTTCATTCACCAAGATGGTGCTTTTCGGCACACGATGCACCAAAACAAGGCCTTATTCCGGTGCGTGCCAGTTCCCGTTCAGCACCTTTTCCAGCCAGAATAATCCGACGATGGTTTTGCTGTCGTCGATCTTGCCCGCCCTCACCCATTCCAGAGCCTCTTCTGGCGAGAGCTCGAATACTTCGAGGAATTCGCCCTCGTCCAGCTTGCTGCCCTGATGGGTCAGGCCGCGCGCGAGGAAGTACTCCATGCGCTCGTCGGAATAACCGATACACGGCCAGGCGGTGGTGAGATGGATCCACTCGCGCGCGACATAGCCGGTCTCTTCCAGTAGTTCGCGCTGCGCGGTGACAAGGATGTCTTCACCCTCGTCGATCTTGCCGGCGGGCAGTTCGATGAATTCGCGGTGAAGCGGATAACGGTATTGCCGCTCCATCACCAGTTTGCCGTTGTCAAGCAAGGCCAACATGGCGACCGCGCCGGGATGGGTGATGTATTCGCGCGTGCTGCGACTGCCGTCGGGCAACTGCACGGTGTCCTTCAGCACTTCGATGAAGCCGCCGTTGTACACCACGCGGCTGTCCAGTTTTGTTTCAGTCAGATCCATATCAGGTTTTCTTGATCACCTGCATGGCCGTCGCCACCATGCCGGCGATGTCGGCGGCGTTGCCCGGCAGGATCATGGTATTGCCCTGCTTGGCGATGTTGCCGAAAGCATCGACGAATTTCTCCGCGACCTTGAGGTTGACGGCGGTGAGACCGCCCTCGCTCTGGATCGCGGCCGCGACGACGCGCAGCGATTCGGCGGTGGCATTGGCGACCAGCAGCAGCGCTTCCGCTTCGCCCTGCGCGTTGTTGATCGCCGCCTGGCGTGTGCCTTCGGATTCACGGATGGAGGCGGTCATCAGACCTTCCGCCAGATTGATCTCTTCCTGCTTCTTGCCTTCCGATTGTGCGATCAGCGCGCGCTTCTCGCGCTCGGCGGTGATCTGCTTCTGCATCGCGGCCAGCACCTGTTGCGGCGGTGTGATGTCCTTGATCTCGTAACGCAGCACTTTCACGCCCCAGGTGGGGCTGGCCTCATCCAGCGCAAACACCACGGTGCGGTTGATCGCCTCGCGGTCTTCCAGCAACTTATCCAGATCGCGCTTGCCGCATTCGGAGCGCAGCGCCGTCTGTGCCAGCATGGTGATGGCGGCCAGATAGTTGGAGGTGCCGTAACTGGCGCGCGCCGCATCGGTGACCTGGTAATACAGCACGCCGTCCACCTGCACCTGGGTGTTGTCGCGCGTGATGCAGACCTGCGGTTCGATGTCGATGGGGAATTCGGTCAGGCGGTGGCGATAGGCGACACGGTCCATGAACGGGATGACGATGTTCAGACCGGGCTCCAGTGTCCGATTGTATTTGCCGAACCGCTCGATCACCCAGGCATTTTGCTGCGGCACGATCTTGATCGTTTGAAATGCGAGGAAAACGGCGAAGATGCCCAATACAATGACGAATAGATCCATGCGTACTCTCCTTATTCAACGATTAGACAACTGCCGGAAAAATCCCTGATGCGCCAGAGCTGGCGTGTGCGGTCGGCCACCGCATGATCGGCCAGCCGCGCCTGCCATTCCGCGCCGCGATAGCTGACGCGCAGATTGTGGTCGTCGGCCCAGCTCACCACATGCACTTCCTGGCCGATATCGTTCGCCAGATTGCTGTGTTCGTCCGGCCTGGCGGAACGCTTTTTCCAGCCGTAGATCCACGCCACGCTACCTGTACAAAGCACGGCGGCGATGACAACCTGAATACTCCACGAAGTACCAAAATAGGCGGCCACCCCGGCGACCAGCAAACCCAGCGCCACGGCCAGCAGATAGAACGTCCCGCTGAACATTTCGGCAATCACCAGCACCACCGCCGCCAGCCACCAGATCCAATGTGCATCCATCATGGTTTCCTTTTGCTTGTCAGAGTCGGCATTGTGCCAGCCCGCGCTGCAAATAAAAACTCCCGCGCGCAGCGGGAGTTTTGGTTCGGTTGCGAGCCACTCAATGCAGCAGCAGCGACTGTTGCACCGAGGCGGCACACACGATCATCAGCGAGTTGGGCAGGATGCCGAGCAGCAGCACCGCCAGGCCGTTGATGGAGACCAGCAGGGCGGTATCCGGTTGCAGGGTGAGCTTCTCATGGCTTTCCGGTGCATCGAAGTACATCAGCTTGACGATGCGCAGGTAATAGAAAGCGCCAATTAACGAGAACAGCAGGGCCAATACCACCAACGTGATGTGACCTGTCTGCACGGCGGCGCTGAACACCGCGAACTTGGCATAAAAACCGATCGTCGGCGGTACACCGGCCATCGAGAACATCAGGATCAGCATCATGAAGGCGAGCCACGGGCTGCGCTGGTTGAGTCCCTTGAAGTCGTCAATCTTGTCTGCCTCGAAGCCTTCGCGCGAGAGCAGCATGATCATGCCGAAGCCGCCCAGCGTCATCAGCACATAGGCAATCGCATAGAACATGGCCGAGCTATAACCGTCGAGCGTGCCGCTCAAAACGCCGACCAGCATAAAGCCCATGTGGGCGATGGTCGAGTAGGCAAACATGCGCTTGATGTTGGTCTGTGCGATGGCGGTGATGTTGCCGATCGCCATCGACAACACGGCGAGCACCATCAGCATGCCGGACCAGTGGACCATCAGCGGCTGCAACGATTCAACCAGGATGCGCATGACAAAGGCGAAGGCGGCCAGTTTCGGCGCGGAACCGATGAGCAGGGTCATCGCGGTCGGCGCGCCGTGATAGACGTCCGGCACCCACATATGGAACGGTGCCACGCCCAACTTGAAGGCGAGACCGGCAACCAGAAAAGCCAGCCCGAACACGAGCAGCATGGTGTTGGCCTGACCGTGCTGGATCACGGCGGAGATCGTCCGCACGTCGAGCGAGCCGGTGCCGCCGTAGATCATCGACATGCCGTACAGCAGGAAGCCGGAAGCCATCGCGCCGAGGACAAAGTATTTCATTGCCGATTCACTGGCCACGGCGGAGTCGCGTTGCAGGGCGACCATCGCGTACAGGCTCAGCGCCTGGATTTCAAGACCAATGTACAGCACCACGAAATTGCTGGCGGAGATCATCACCATCATGCCCAGCATGGAGAGCAGGGTCAGGCCGAGAAACTCGCCGGTGAACAGGCCGCGCACGATCAGGTAACTGCGCGAATACACCAGCATCATGGAGACCGCCAGATAGGTCAGCAGTTTGAGCACATCGGACATCAGGTCGTCCACGAACATGCCGTTGAACAGGTGCGCGATGCCGTCCACATGCGTGCCCACCGTGATCAGCGAACAGCCCAGCAGGGTCAGCTGGGTCAGCAAATAAGTGAAGGTTCGGTTTTGTCCGGCCACGAACTGGTCGGCGATCAGGATTACGCCGATCATGCATAGCAGGAAGACCTCGGCGTAGGCTGGAAACAGGGTTGCGATGTAGCTCATAACGTCCTCTTAGATTTTGGAGCGCGCCAGATGCACCAGCAGGTCGTTCACCGAAGCATGCAATATCTCGGAGAGCGGCAGGGGATACAGGCCCACCAGCAGCACCGCGACGGCCAGCGACAGCATCACCAGTTTTTCGCGCCCGCCAATGTCGTGCAGATGCCTGACGTGGTCGTTGGCGACCGGGCCGAAGATCACCCGCTTGTACATCCACAGCGTGTAGGCGGCACCGAACACCATCGTCGTCGCGGCCGCAAAGGCGTACCAGAAGTTAACCTTGACCGCGCCCAGGATGACCAGGAATTCACCGACGAAACCGCTGGTGCCGGGCAGGCCGCTGTTGGCCATGGCGAACAGCATGAAGAAGGCGGCGAACACCGGCATGGTGTTGGCCACGCCGCCGTAGTCCACGATCTGGCGCGAATGCACGCGGTCGTACAGCACGCCGATACACAGAAACAGGGCGCCGGCGACAAAGCCGTGCGAGATCATCTGCAACAGCGCGCCTTCCATGCCGTAGGCATTAAACAGGAAGAGGCCCAGGGTGACGAAACCCATGTGCGAAATGGAGGAATAGGCCACCAGTTTTTTCATGTCAGACTGGGTCAGGGCGACCAGACCGATATAGACCACCGCGATCAGCGACAACGCGATCATCACCCCGGCCAGTTCATGGCTGGCATCGGGCGCAATGGGCATCGCAAAACGGATGAAACCGTAGGCGCCGACTTTCAGCATGATCGCCGCCAGGATGACCGAGCCGCCGGTCGGCGCTTCCACGTGCGCGTCCGGCAGCCAGGTATGCACGGGGAACATCGGCACCTTGACCGCGAACGCCATGAAGAAGGCGATGAAGATCAGGATCTGCGCGTTCATCGGCAGCGGCAACTGGTAGTAATCCAGAATGCTGAAACTGCCCGATTTGAAATACAGATAGAGCAGCGCCGCCAGCATCAGCAAGGAGCCAAGCAGGGTGTAGAGGAAGAACTTGAGCGCCGCATACACGCGGTTTGGCCCGCCCCACACGCCGATGATGATGAACATCGGGATCAGCATGGCTTCCCAGAATACATAGAACAGCATCGCATCGAGTGAGATGAACACGCCATTAATCAGGCCGGACATGATGAGAAAGCTGGCCATGTATTGCGCCACGCGTTTCTCGATCACCTGCCAGCCGGCGATCACCACGATCAGGGTGAAGAAACAATTGAGCAAAACGAGCAGCAATGAAATGCCGTCCACACCGAGGTAGTAGTGGATGTTGAACTGGCTGATCCACGGCTTCAACTCGACGAATTGCATGGCGCTGGTCATGCGGTCAAAGCCGGTGTAGAGCGGCAATGCGACCAATAAGCCGAGCAGCGCACCGAGCAGGGCGATCAAGCGCGCCAGCGGGGCGTTGCGGTCATTCCCCGTCGCCAGCACCAACCCGCCAAACACGATGGGCAGCCAAATGACAACGCTTAACAATGGGTATCCGAAAATCATGCTTCTTCCTTCGTTGTAGATCGGGTTTCAACCCGACACCTTCATTATTTCAGGCCCGTGCCCGTGATACCGCTACACAAACCAGGTGCGCACCGTCAACAGCAGCGACACCCCGAGGATCATCCAGAATGCGTAGTGATAGACGTAGCCGGTCTGGAATCCGCGCAGCACACCGGAGAACATGCCCACCACTTTCGCCGAACCGTTGACGAAAAAGCCGTCAATAATTTTCACGTCGCCGAATTTCCACAGGTTGCGGCTTGCCGCGCGCGCACCTCCGGCAAAGAACCAGTCGTTAAAGCGGTCAAAATAATATTTCTGATCGAGCAAGGTATAGACCGGCGCAAACATCTTTTGCACCTTTGCCGGAATATCCGTGCGCTTCATGTAGCAGAACCAGGCGACCAGCACACCGGCCACGGCCAGCCACAGAGGCAGTGTGTGCAGGGCCTCCAGCACCATGCCGAACGGCCCCTCGAAGTGTTCGTACATCTCATGCATCGCCGGATGATCGTCGGAGATGAAGATCGCATCACCGAAGTAGCCGCCGTGCAGCATCGGGCCAATGGTGAAGTAGCCGATCAGCACCGAGGGAATGGCCAGCATGATCAGCGGCAGGGTGATGACCCATGACGTTTCGTGCGGTTTCTGTCCCGGTGCCAGACCGTGATGTTCGTCGTGTCCATGCGCGTCGTGGCCATGCTGCGCCTTGCCAAAGCGCTCCTCGCCGTGGAACACCAGGAAGTACATGCGGAAAGTATAGAGGGCGGTGACGAACACCCCCGCCACCACCGCAAAGTAGGCGAAGCCGGAGCCCGCGATCTTTGTCAGCTGGACGGCCTCGATGATGCTGTCCTTGGAATAGAAGCCGGAGAAGAACGGCGTGCCGATCAGCGCCAGCGAACCGATCAGCGAAGTGATCCAGGTGATCGGCATATATTTGCGCAGGCCGCCCATGTTGCGGATATCCTGATCGTGGTGCATGGCGATGATGACGCTGCCCGCGCCGAGGAACAGCAGCGCCTTGAAGAAGGCATGCGTCATCAGGTGAAAGATGGCGCCGGTGTACATCGACGCGCCCAGTGCCACGGTCATGTAGCCTAGCTGGGACAGGGTGGAATACGCCACCACGCGCTTGATGTCGTTCTGGATGATGCCGAGGAATCCCATGAACAGCGCGGTGATCCCGCCGATGACCAGAATGAAAGACAGCGCGGTGTCGGACAGCTCGAACAGCGGCGACATGCGCGCCACCATGAAGATGCCGGCGGTGACCATCGTTGCCGCATGGATCAATGCCGAGATCGGGGTCGGGCCTTCCATCGAATCGGGCAACCACACGTGCAGCGGGAAT
>Ga0210041_1000973_pt1 | contig 29383 bp, 32 predicted proteins | sample CryGeymeta201503_FD_183973 | JGI IMG/M metagenome (GOLD analysis project Ga0210041, IMG submission 183973) | Groundwater microbial communities from Crystal Geyser aquifers in Utah, USA - Crystal Geyser metaG 2015-03 (SPAdes) (version 2) | ecosystem: Environmental > Aquatic > Deep subsurface >... | reverse complement strand
GTAAAATCAATAATGAATTCTGCTGGGGAATGAGTAATAATTGCCAAATTGGAATAAATTCCTTCGGCTTCCTTTTCACCCAATTCAATATTTATTTGTTGACCCTTCTGATTGTTATTTTGATTCATTTTTACCTAATAATAATTTCTTATCTTAACTCGTCTGATTTTTTAAATGCATTAACTGCATCATTTGTCTTTCCTAATCTTGTATAAACTTTACCTAAAGTTTCCCAAATAGATGCATCTTTATCATTTAGCTGAATTACTCTTTCTAAGTAAGGCAGGGCAGCTTCATATTTAGCTTTATATAAATCTGTTTTCACTTCTTTATCTTGCTCTTCCTTCATAATAGCATCACCCCATTGAACATAAACAACACCTAAATTATATAATGCATTTTCATAATCCGGATCAATGGATTCAGCTGCTTTAAATTGATCTATCGCTTCTTGGTATTTTTTAGCTCCTAATAAAAGCACGCCATAATTGTAATGATAATATTTATTGGTTGGATCTTTTTCAACACCTTCTTTGAAAGCATTAATTGCAACATCAGTTTTATTTGCACCAATATAACTATTTGAAAGTTCTAAAAGTATGTTAGAGTCAGCTGGATATATTTTTTTACCGGCTTCTAAAACTGCAATTGCTTTATCAAACATTTCCATATAAGCAACACTATCTTCCGGATTTTTTGTTGTTGCAAATTGTGTTTTTAAGTTTTTAGCTTTTATATAGTAAATATTACCTAAAAATTTATAACCATCTTTTGATTGATCTTTATCAATAATTACTTGTAATGGTTCAATAGCTTCATCATATTTTTGTAAATTCAATAAAACGAAAGCTAAATTTCTATGTGTTGAAGTTGAATCAGGTTTAATTTTTATTGCCATTCTAAATGATTCAGCGGATTTATCATAATATGCCATCGCACTATCGGTTGTTGTCATATTATTAGCTTTTTGAAAATTATTTACACCTTTGTTAAATTCTAAAGCCCAGGTATTAATCATATCTTGTTCAATCTCTTCTTTGTATTCTTCATCTATTGCCAAGCTTTTTTTATAAGCATTTAACATTTCATCAATTCTATTTAATCTTGCATAAACAAAACCAATTAAAAAATAACCTTCATGGCTTTGAGGATCATTTGTAATTTCTTTTTCCAATAATTCTAAAGCTTTATTCCATTCTTGGGATTTAATTCTCATTTTAGCAGCTGTTATCCACGGTGAAGCAATTGCTAAACTTGAAAAAAGAAAAGCAGTAAATAAAATTGTTGTTATTACTGTTTTAATGGATTTCATTCTAACTCCTTTATTTTCTAATTATTATAGCATTCAAAATTAATATAATATGGGTCTATAATCAATTATTTGAGATTTATATTGTATATTGTTTTCTTTTGTTCCATAAATAAAATGGGTTTTATCTATTAAATTGATTTTACCTTCTTAAAAGAATATTTTTGAACTTAAAAGTGAAGATAAATTGACAACAGAAGAAGTAATTAGATCTGTACCTAAAGTTTTATTGCACGATCATCTTGACGGTGGATTAAGGACAAAAACTATTATTGAGCTTGCAAAAGAATTAAAGTACAAAAAGCTTCCCACAGAAGACCCTTCCGAATTAGCAGTTTGGTTTCACAGAGGTGCAAATAAAGGAAACCTCACTGAATATTTACAAGGATTTGAGCATACTTGTGCTGTTATGCAAACTAAAACCGGTCTTAAAAGAGTTGCATATGAGATGATTGAAGATATGAAAAATGACGGAATTTGTTATGTCGAGACAAGATTTGCACCAGTTTTTCATACATCAATGGGTCTATACCACGAAGATATTGTTAATGCAGTATTAACCGGACTTGAAAAAGGGAAAAAAGATTTTGGAGTTGGATATGGTTTAATATTATGCGGTATGCGTAATATGAAAGATACTTTAGACATTGCAGAACTATCTGTCAATTTTAGAGAACGAGGTGTTGTAGGTTTTGATCTGGCAGGAGAAGAAGGTGGATATCCACCCAAAAATCATATTGAATCATTTCATTTTATTCAAAGAGAAAATTTTAATATTACCATTCATGCAGGCGAGGGATTTGGAAAAGAATCTATTTGGCAGGCAATTCAATGGTGTGGTGCTCATAGAATTGGTCATGCAACACATTTAAAAGATGATTTTAATTTAGACAGTGAAGGAAATGTTATTGGCTTTGGTGATCTGGCTCAATATGTACTTGATAAAAGAATTCCATTAGAGATTTGTCTGTTAAGTAATATTCATACCGGTGCTATTGATAAAATAGAGAATCATCCCTTCGGTACTTTATTTAAAAACAAATTTAGAGTTACAATAAATACTGATGACAGACTGATGAGTGATACTACAATGACAAAGGAATTTTTAACTGCTATTAAATACTTCAATTTAAATTTAGAAGATATTGAGAAGATAACATTAAATTCTATGAAATCAGCTTTTATTAATTATAATGAAAGGCTAAAATTTATATATAATGTTATAAAACCCGGTTATGCAAAAATTAGAGAAAGATTATTATCATTTAAAAATAATACGGAAAAAAATGAAGCAATTATTTAAAAACTATAATTTTGAATTTGATAAAAATGAGACAAAAATATTAAAAACTTTTTGTAAACAAGTTTTAAAACAAATTGAAAGTGATAATAGATTTTTTTCGGAAGTAAAAAGTTTTAGTTCCATTTTAGACAAGTTAGAGGAAGAAGAAAGCCCAATAAAATTAACAAAGGATGAAAGCACACGATTAAAAAATCAATTAAAGCAAAATCTTGAATTCTTAAAAAAAGGACTTAAAAAAAGTTGGTTCCTTAAAAAAATGCTATACCGTTCAATGGTTACTCAGTATTCCAACATACTAACTAAATATTTCTAGGTTAAATAATGATATCAGATAAAGAAAAAATTAATATTAAAGCACCAACAGGTAATAAAGTAAGTTGTAAGGGTTGGATACAAGAAGCTGCTATGAGAATGTTAATGAACAACTTAGATGCAGAGGTAGCAGAAAAACCTGAAGAATTAATTATATACGGCGGAAGTGGAAAAGCAGCAAGAAATTGGGAAGCATACGAGGCAATTATTTCATCTCTTAAAAATTTGGAAAATAATGAAACTTTAATAATACAATCTGGTAAACCTGTAGGAATATTTAAAACCCACACTAATGCGCCAAGAGTTATTATCTCAAATTCTATGCTGGTACCTAATTGGGCTAATTGGGATGAGTTTAGAAGATTGGAAAATCTTGGACTAACAATGTATGGCCAAATGACCGCTGGTAGTTGGATATATATTGGTTCACAAGGAATTCTGCAAGGAACCTATGAAACTTTTTCTGCTTGTGGTGAAAAATATTTTAATAATGACCTGAAAGGAAAACTAATACTTACTGCAGGGCTAGGGGGAATGGGTGGAGCTCAACCTTTGGCTGCAACCATGAATGGTGCAACTTTTTTAGGGGTAGAAGTAAATAAAGAACGAGCACAAAAAAGAGTTGATACAGGTTACTTAGATTTTATTATTGAAGATATATACGAAGCAATTGATATTGTTTCTAAAGCTAAAAAAGAATGTAAAGCAATATCCGTTGCATTAATAGGTAATGCAGGTGAAGTTCTTCCAATTTTATTAAAATCTAATTTTAAACCTGATATAATTACTGATCAAACTTCTGCTCATGATACTTTAAATGGTTATATACCTATGGGTATGAGTTTAAGCGAAGCTTTTGCATTAAGAAAAAGTAATCCTAATAAATATATTGATCTCTCTAAAAAAACTATAGTAAAACATGTAAAAGCTATGTTAGAATTTCAAAAAAGGGGTGCTATAGCTTTTGATTATGGAAATAATATAAGGGGGGAAGCAAAAGATAATGGTGTTTCAAATGCTTTTGATATTCCGGGATTTGTACCAGAATTTATAAGACCACTTTTCTGTGACGGTAAAGGTCCATTCCGTTGGGCTGCTTTATCAGGTGATCCAAAAGATATTTATATAACCGATCAAGCTATAAAAGATACATTTCCTAAAAATAAACCACTTTGTAAATGGATCGATATGGCTCAAAAGAAAGTTCATTTTCAAGGATTACCTTCTAGGATTTGTTGGTTAGGATACGGTGAGAGAGCAAAAATGGGTAAAATATTTAATGACCTAGTTGCACAAGGTAAAATTAGTGCTCCAATTGTAATTGGAAGAGATCATCTTGATTGTGGATCTGTTGCTTCACCAAACCGTGAGACAGAAGGTATGAAAGACGGCAGCGATGCAATTGCTGACTGGCCAATCCTTAATGCTTTACTGAATGCAATAGGAGGTGCAAGCTGGGTTTCAGTACATCACGGAGGAGGTGTAGGTATAGGAAATTCAATTCACGCCGGTATGGTTGTAGTTGCTGACGGAACTAAAGATGCAGAAGAAAGATTGGAAAGAGTTCTTACTTATGATCCAGGAATGGGAATTATGCGACATTCAGATGCAGGTTATGATAGAGCGATTGAAAACGCTAAAACGAATAATGTTAATATTCCAATGTTGAAATAATCTTTTTTATGCTAAAATTTTCAATACATTCTATAAAAAGATTAAAATAATTAAATATTAATCAATTTTAATTCCTTTCTTAATTTTTTAAATAATTGTTTGTAATTTAGTATATGTAAATTTAAATAATTTTACAAAATGAAATATTATACATCACGATGAATAAATAAGAGGTCTAAAATGAATGTAAAAGTATTAATAGCAGATAAATTTCCTGAACAATATATTATTGAGATGAAGAATCTAAATCTTGATGTTAATTATTCTCCTAAACTTGGTGAAAATGACCTCCCTGAATCAATTAAAGATACAGATATTCTTGTCGTTCGATCTACAAAAGTAAATGCACAAACAATTGCAAACGGAAAAAACCTTAATCTAATAATTCGTGCTGGTGCAGGTGTAAATAACATTGATATTAAAGCAGCAAATCAAAAAGGGATTTATGTTGCAAATTGTCCTGGAATGAATTCCGTTGCAGTTGCTGAACTTGCAATGGGTTTAATGATCTCGCTTGACAGAAAGATACCTGACAATATAATTGATTTTAGAAATGCCAAATGGAATAAAGCTGAATACTCTAAAGCAGGGGGGTTAAAGGGAAAAACACTTGGTATAATTGGTGTTGGTGCAATAGGAAAAGAAGTTGCTAAAAGAGCATTAGCATTTGATATGAAAGTCTATGGTAAAGATATTTCTAGAATTGAAGGGGTTATGATTAAAGATTTTTCTGGAATGGATCAGATATTGCCTATGTGTGATATTATTACAATTCACCTTCCTGCTATACCTGAGACAAAGGGATTGTTCAATAAAAAAATGTTCAGCTATATGAAACCAAATTCACTATTAATTAATACATCAAGAGCAGATGTTATTGATGAAGATGCTCTACTTGAAGCAATTGCAGAAAAAAATATTAGAGTAGCAGTTGATGTTTTCAAAGGTGAACCCGAAGACAAAACCGGTACTGTAAGTTCAAAATTTCAATCAAACCCTAATGTTTATGTTACACATCATATTGGCGCTTCAACAGAACAGGCACAGAACGCAGTTGCAGAAGAAACAGTGAGAATAATTAAAGATTATACTACCAGTGGAGTAATTGCTCATTGGGTCAATAGAGCAAAAATTACTGATGCAAAATATCAACTTGTAGTTAAACATTATGATAAACCAGGTGTACTGGCTAATATTTTTGATGCAATAAGGGATAATAAAATAAATATTGAAGAAATTGAAAATATAGTTTTTGAAGGTGGTATTGCTGCTTGTTGTACGATGAAGCTTATTAGTGCAGTTAGCCCAGATATGATCAAGAAAATGAATGAAAACCCGGATATCTTAAGTATTTCACATGTAGCAATTTAAAAATTAGGTTCTTTAGTTAAAAATTAAGTAGCCTATTTATTTAAAATTAACATCTATCAAGTCTTTTATCAAACCGTAGTAATAGGGTACTTTTAAAATTTCAACTAACCCTTCTCTATCCACTTCGTCCAAATTAAAAATAAGAGAAGAAATGTTTTCAATTATAAAATTTTTAGATGCTTCATTAAATGAATTAAATAGCTCTGAGTTCTCTTTTGTATTTAATATCTTATTCTGAATTTCTTCAGCTATGTCATCAAATATTTTTATTTTTTCTTTATCAAATGAAACAAAAGCATAATTAACAAAAGGGGTAGGAAAATCAAAAATATCGGATATCTTTTCACTTAAGCTTAATCCTAAGTTAACATCTCCGGAAGTAAAATTATCATCCCAGACAATTAATTTATTTTTATTTTCAATGTTTCTATTCTGAGATATTTCAATATTTACATCTAGTCCATATTCTTCTTTAAACATTATTTTACTTAATATTACTTCCGTTGATGAAACATCACCAAATAAAGTGAGTTTACTAATATTATCTTTTTGATTAAAATAGAAATAAGAGTTGGACAAATTTCCATCAAACGACATTCCTAACCTAGAAGAGACATATAATTCTTTATTTTTTAAAAGATCTAGAGTGGGAATTAAAGCAACTCCAATTTTATCTTCTGCTAACTAGAACTAATAATTGCAGATGGTAAATAAAAAACATTTAACTCTTTCTTATCAACTAAACTTTCAGCCAATAATCTAGAATAAATATTGTTAGGTAAATAAAATTTCATATATTCTAATTCTATTTAAAAAAGAAAAGCACCTTAAAAGGTGCTTTTATAAAACCATTAGAAAAAAATTAATCTTTTGGTTTTGCCTCACTGACAATGATATTTCTACCACTTAATTCAGACTCGTGTAAGGCTGTAATGGCAGCTTTAGCTTCTTCATCGTTTTCCATTTCAACGAATCCAAAACCTCTGGATCTTCCAGTATATCTGTCCGTTACTACTTTAGCAGATACTACTTTACCATGTGCTTCAAATGTTTCTTGTAACATTTGGTCATTTACAGACCATGGAAGACTGCCAACAAAAAGTTTCTTACTCACTAGTGAACCTCAGAAAATATTAATGAATGTAATTTTACGGATTGTCCGTTTTTTAAAAATAGCACTATAATAGCTAAAATCAAAATTATTTTGGAAAAAGACCAATTTTAATAATATCAGTAAAATTAAGATTTACCTTTAATTCTAGCTGCTTTTCCAGCTAAATTTCTTAGGTAATATAATTTTGCTCTTCTTACCTTACCTTCTTTTATAATTTCAATACTTGCTATTTTTGGTGAATGTAAAGGAAATATTCTTTCAACACCAACACCGCTAGATATTTTTCTAACTGTAAAAGTTCTATTTGATCCCTTTCCTTTTAATGCAATTACATTACCTTCAAATGACTGAATTCTTTCCTTATCACCTTCAATTACTCTTACTTGAACTTTAACTTGATCACCCGATTTGAAATTAGGGTTATCAGATTTCTTTTGTTCAGGTAATATATTATTTATATCAACCATTGTGTTCTCCGTTATTATTTAATTTTTTCCACTTTCTAGTTAAGCTTTTTGAAAGCTTATCTTTCCATTTATCAATTTCTTTTTTATTACCTGATAATAATACATCAGGTACTTTAATTCCATTATATTCAGCAGGTCTTGTATAACAAGGTGCCTCAATTGATTCTCCATTCTGAAAAGAATCATTTAATGCTGATTCACTATCATTAAGAACGCCGGGTATTAGTCTAACAACTGCATCGGTGATTATAAGTGCAGGTAGTTCACCTCCGGTTAAAACAAAATTTCCAATTGATATTTCATCAGTTGCAAATTTTTCTCTAACTCGTTCATCAATTTCTTTATAATGCCCTGCGACAATAATAATATTTTTTGAAAGTGAAAACTTATTAGCAGTTTTCTGATCAAATATTTTCCCTCTTGGAGTTGTAAATATTATATTATCATAGTTTCTTTCTTTTTGTAAACTAGATATACATTCAAAAAAAGGTTCCGGTTTTAAAACCATCCCAGCTTCACCACCAAAAGGTTTGTCATCTATCTGTTTATGTTTGTTAAAAGCATAATCACGAAGATTATGAACAACAATTTCTACTTTCTTTTTTGTTTGAGCTCTTTTTAATATGCTAATATTCAGTGGGCTTGAAAGTAGTTCAGGTACAGCAGATATTATATCAATCCTCATCATCTTCTTCATAATACTCATCTAATTTTTTCAATATCAATACCTTTTTTTTAGGATCGAATTTATCAATAAATTCAGGAACATCAGGTATTAACCTTTCTGAATTGTTCACATCTAGAATTACATAAACATCATTTGCCGGAAATTTAAGAACATCTTTGATTTTTCCAATTTTTTCATCATTACAAAAAACAATACTACCTATCAAATCATGAACAAAAAAATGATCTTCAGGTAGTTCTAAAAGATCATTTTTATCTACAAAAATATTTTTACCAATTAAAATTTCTGAATCAGATTCTGAATCGAAATTTTTTATTTTCAAAAAGAAACAATCGTTACCTTCTTCAATATTTTCAACCTTAAGGAGTTTTTTATCGCCAAAAAAATCCATAAAAATCTTTTCAAGCTTGGAAAATATTTCTTTAAAATCAAAAGATGATACTATCTTTACAGTTCCATTTCTTCCATGAGAAGAAATAACTTTTGCTATAAGAAGATAATCACTCACTAAAACTGTAAAGGTATTTTCCTTTAATCTAAAATTTCTAATATAGCTCTCTTCCCGTCTTTAGCGGCTATGGCGGTAAGAAGAGTCCTCATTGCTTGAGCAGTTTTACCTTGTTTCCCAATAACTTTCCCAACATCATTTGCTTGCACTTTTAATTGAAGTACAACTTTATTTTCTTCTGGTGTACTTTCATTGACATTAACATTGTCAGGTGCATCAACAAGATGTTTAGCAATAAATTCAATGAATTCTTTCATAAAAAGAAGTCTCCTTATTTAGACCAGGGCAACATTAGAATAATAATACAGTTAAGAAAAAATAAAAAGATTATTCATTAGTTTTTTCTTCAGAAGTAGTACCCTTTACTTCTGCTGTACTTCCGTTACTATTATTATCTTTAATTTCTGGTTTCTCTGTTACTACAGTTTCTTCTATTTTGGTTTCAACTTCTTTAGCTTTTACTTCAGTATCAGCTTTTTTAGCTTCAGCTTGTTTTGCAACAGCTTTTTTAGATTGTTTCTTTTTTTCAGAAGAAGTATTAAGTTTAGCTTCTCTCATTTTTGCCCAGTTACTGATTTCAGCTTCAACTTGTTCTTCTGATAAGCCACGACCCATTAACTCTCTCTTCAGCAAGATACCGTTTTGTGTCAATAAGCTTTTTACTGTATCTGTTGGTTGAGCTCCAACACCTAACCAATAAAGTGCCCTATCTTCATCAATATTAATTGTATGTGGTTTAGTAAGCGGGTTGTATAAACCTATAGCTTCTAAAATTTTACCATCTCTTGGTGATCTTGCATCAGCAGCTACTACTTTATATATAGGTTGCTTTTTCTTTCCCATTCTTCTTAATCTTAATTTAACCGCCAATTTATTATAACCTCCTATTAGTTATCGTTTTCAATTAAACTTTAAATTATTTAGTGATGACGAATTGAATCCTTTTTTACTCATTTTAGTCATCATTTTCTTCATTTCATTAAATCTTTTTAACAGCCTGTTTACATCTTGAATTGATGTTCCGCTACCAAAAGCTATTCTTTTTCTCCTTCCTCCATTTAATATTTTTGGAGAAATTCTCTCTATTTTTGTCATAGAATTGATGATAGCTTCTATTTTTACGAATGCATTATCATCAATTTGTGCGTTTTTGAGCTGAGAACCAATTCCTGGTATCATTCCAATTAACGATGATAGAGAGCCCATTTTCTTTATCATCTTAATTTGCTTAAGAAAATCATTAAAATCAAATTTATTTTGTCTTAATTTATTTTCTAAATTTTCAGCTTCGATTTCATCAATGGTGTCTTGAGCTTTTTCAACAAGTGAAACAATATCACCTTTGCCCAAAATTCTTGAAGCCATCCTTTCAGGAAAAAAGGCTTCAATGGATTTTAATTTTTCTCCATTGCTTATAAACTTTATCGGTTTACCAACAACTGATTTAATAGAAAGAGCAGCACCGCCTCTTGCATCACCATCCAATTTAGTAAGAACAATTCCATCAAAATTAATTTTTTCATTAAATGCTTTTGCAGAATTTACTGCATCCTGACCTGTCATAGAATCAACAACAAATAATATTTCGTCAGGTTTAACAATATTTTTTATCTTTACCACTTCTGTCATCATGTTTTCATCAACATGCAGACGACCGGCAGTATCAATAATTAAAGTATCAAAGTTATTTTCTTTAGCTTCTTTCAAAGAATCTTTTACAGCTTTAATTGCGTCTTTTTCAGTTACAGAAAATACAGGTATATTTATTTGACCACCCAATATTTTCAATTGTTCAACTGCAGCAGGTCTATAAACATCAGCAGCTGTAAGAAGAACTTTTCTTTTCTGTTCTTTAAGTTTACCTGCAAGTTTAGCTGAAAAAGTAGTTTTACCTGAACCTTGTAAGCCTACAATTAAAATTACTGTTACCCCGGAAGAGTTTAGTTTTAGTTGGCTATTATTACTTCCTAATAGATCAGTAAGTTCATCGTGGATAATTTTTGTAATTAATTGTCCAGGTGTAATAGAACTTATTACTTTTTTTCCTAAAGCTTTTACAGATACTTGTTCAATAAAATCTTTTGTTACTTTATAATTTACATCAGCATCTAAAAGAACGCGTCTAATTTCTCTTAATGTATCTGAAATATTATTTTCAGTCAGTTTGCCATGTCCTGTTACTTTCTTTAGGGCTTTTTCAAGTTTGAGAGATAAATCTTCAAACATAATTATTCTCGATCAAAGAGCTATTAAATATTTTGTTATGCTTCACGCAAAGCATTTGCACCTGAAACAATTTCCAGAATTTCTTTTGTAATTGCAGCTTGTCTTTCTTTATTGTAAGTAATGGTAAGAGTTCTAATTAACTCTTTAGCATTTGTTGTTGCATTATCCATTGCTGTCATTCTTGCACCCAATTCAGCTGCGTTAGACTCTAAAAGCATTCTCCATATCTGTGCACTTAAGTGTTTTGGCAGTAAATATTTTAAAATCTCTTTTTTATTCGGTTCAAAAATATAATTAGCTTCGTTTTTACCTTCCTCAATTTTTGCTGCTTCTATTGAAATGGGTAACAGTGTTTCATTTATAACTTTTTGCTGAATAATGGATTTAAATTCATTATAAACAAATATTATTTTATCAAATTTATTTTGCAAATATCCATTTACTAAAATATCACTAACTTTATTTGTAGTATTAAATTCCAATGATGAAAATACTCCAATCATTTTATCTAGCATTTGAATATCATGCTTTTTAAAATAATCAAATCCTTTCTTCCCAATACATAATAGCTGAGTATTTATACCATTTGGAGATAACACTTCATTAATTAGTCTATGTGTCTCTTTAATAATATTTGTATTAAAAGCTCCACATAAACCTCTGTCGGCACTAAGTACAACAACAATAACTTTTTTAACTTCTCTAATTTCAAGTAAAGGAAAAGATGAAAAGTCTTCAGGGGAAACCAAATGAGAGATCATAGAAGATATTTTGTGGGCATAAGGTCTTGCACTAGTAACCCTTTCCTGTGCTTTCCTTAATTTTGCAGCAGCAACCATTTTCATGGCGTTGGTTATCTTCTCGGTATTTTTAATACCTTTAATTCTTAATTTTATGTCTCTTAATGTTGCCATCTAAAAATTCTTATTCTTTATTTAAATACAACTGCAAATTCATCAGCAGCTTTTTTAATCAATTCAATAGAAGCATCACTTAGTTGTTTTTCTTTTTTGATTACATCAAAAACTTGTTTGTATTTCATTTCAATAAATTCCAAAACTTCTTTTTCATATCGTTTTACATCAGCAATATCAATATTATCTAAGTATCCGTTTGTACCTAAATAAATTGCAACAACTTGTTTTTCTACTTGAATAGGTACATACTGACCTTGTTTTAGTAGTTCAACTAATCTGGCACCTTTTGCTAAAGTTTTTTGAGTATGTGTATCAAGATCTGAACCAAATTTTGCAAATGCTTCAAGTGCTCTGTATTGAGCAAGATCAAGTTTTAAACTACCGGCTACTTTTTTCATAGCTTTTATCTGAGCATTTCCACCCACACGAGATACAGAAATACCCACATTTATAGCAGGTCTAACACCGGAGTTAAATAAACTTGATTCAAGATATATTTGTCCATCAGTAATTGATATAACATTTGTAGGAATATATGCAGACACATCACCTTGCTGAGTTTCGATAATTGGTAATGCTGTTAAACTTCCACCACCTAAATCTTCACTTAGTTTAGAGGCTCTTTCCAATAAACGAGAGTGAAGATAAAACACATCACCAGGATAAGCTTCACGACCCGGAGGTCTTCTTAATAATAAAGAAAGTTCTCTATAAGCAACAGCTTGTTTGGAAAGATCGTCATAGACAACTAGTGCATGTTTACCATTGTCTCTAAAAAATTCACCTAATGTTGCACCTGAATATGGAGCTATAAATTGAAGAGGCGCAGGCTCTGCAGCAGTAGCAGAGATAACTGTTGTGTAATCCATCGCTCCGTTTTCTTCAAGCTTGGCTACAACCTGTGCAACGGTTGATCCTTTTTGTCCAACAGCCACATAAATACAGAAAACAGGATCTATACCTAAAGTTTTTGCTTCTTCAGTATGAGTATATTTTTGATTGATGATTGCATCAATTGCGACTGCAGTTTTACCTGTTTGTCTATCACCAATAATTAATTCTCTTTGACCTCTACCAATTGGAATCATAGAATCGATAGCAGCAATACCGGTTTGTAAAGGTTCTTTTACAGGAGCTCTTTGAATAACACCCAATGCTTTTCTTTCAATGGGTAAAAATTTATTAGTTGTTATACCTCCCTTTCCATCAATTGGAACTCCTAAAGGAGTAATAACTCTACCGAGCATTTCTTCACCTACAGGCATTGAAGCAACTCTTTTTGTCCTTTTTACAGTATCACCTTCTTTTATCAATCTTGATTCACCAAAAAGAACACAACCTACACTATCTTCATCCAAATTTAGTACCATTCCAAAAACATCGTTAGGAAATTCAACTAACTCACTCATCATTACTTGTGAAAGTCCGTAAACTCTCGCAATACCATCACCAACTTGTAAAACAGTACCAACATCATAAATGTCAGCTTCGCTTTCAAAACCTGATAATTGTTTTCTTAATATCGCCGATATTTCATCTGGTCTGACTTCAGCCATAATTTTTTCCTTCTTATTTTCCTTTTATCAATTTAAGGTGGCTCCACCTTCTAAAAATTTTTTCTTTAGCAATTCCAATTGGTGTTTTACAGAAGCATCGTGAACAGTATCACCAATTTTTGCAATAAATCCACCAATAATAGTCTCATCAATAGAATAATTTAATCTAATCTGTTTGTTTAGTTTTTGTCCTAAATTTTCTGTTAAAACTTTGGATTGATTATCATCGAACTTAAATGCAGTTTTAACATCAACATTTACAATTCCTAAATGTTCATCCATAAGGTCTAGATATTTTTCAAAAATATTTATAAAATAATTTTCCCTTCCTTTTTTAATTACAAATCTTAAAAAATATAGAGTTTCAATATTTATTTTATCTTTAAATATTTCATCAATTATAGACAATTTTAATTGTCCTTTTATAACAGGACTATCCATAACAGAAACTAATTGTTTGCTGGAATGAAATACTTTAAGTATAAATTTTACATCTTCAGAAATTACTTCAAATAATTTCTTATATATAGCAGTTTCAAATAATGCAGAAGAATATCTTATTGATACTTTATATTGACTCATTACAAATTAGTTTTTTGTTATTTCTTTAATATAATTATCTGCTATTCTCTTTTGAGTTTCTTTATTCAAATTCTCTTTAAGAATTTTCTCAGCAGCCTGAACAGCAATCTCTGCCACCTGACTTTTCAACTCTTCAAATGCAGTTTCTCTTTGTCTTTCAATTTCCAGGGTTGCATCGTTAACAATTTTTTGAGCTTGTTCTTTGCTCTCTTTTAACATCTGCTCTTTTAAACCTTCAGCATATTCTCTACTTTTGTTAACCAACATTTTAGATTCTTCATCAGCTTTAGCAAGTCTCTCTTTATTTTCAAGGAGAATCTTTTCCGCTTCTTCTTTTGCTTTTTCAGCTTTTTCTAGAGATTCTCTTATAGAAGATTCACGCTGATCCAATGCAGTTAATATAGGCTTCCAAGCAACTTTTTTAAGAATAAACATTAACATAACAAAAGTTACTACAGTCCAAAAAATAACCCCGGGATTTACATCAATTATACTTCCGCCACCTTCAGAGGTAAAAGCAAAAAATGATAATGTTAAACCGGTAATCATATAATTTCCTTAATTAAATAATAATTTTTAAAGGATCCTTTTTGAGGATCAAATAAATAAATTAAGCCTTAATAGCTAATAAGATACAGATTACTAGTCCGAAAAATCCAAGACCTTCGATCAATGCTGCAGCAATAATCATACTTGTTCTTATCGTTCCGGCAGCTTCCGGTTGTCTTCCCATTGCTTCCATTGCAGCAGCAGCAAGTTTACCAATTCCTAATCCAGCACCAACTAAAACAATTCCGGCGCCAATGCCAGCACCTAACCATGCTAAATCCATTTTTGTACTCCTTAAAGTTTATGTTTAAAAAATATTTCTTAATGTTCCTGATGGACCGCCATTCCTATAAATAATGCAGTTAACATCGTAAATATATATGCTTGAATTAAAGCGACTAAAATTTCTAGTAAAAATATAAACAGAGCAAAGCCAACTGAAACAGGTGCTACAACAAACCAAATTGCTTTAAAAATAAATATTAATCCTATTAATGAAAGAATAACAACATGCCCAGCTATCATATTAGCAAAAAGACGAATACACAATGCAAAAGGTTTTGTAAATAATCCTAAAATTTCTAGTGGGATGATTATTGTTAACAACCAACCAGGCATTCCGGAGGGTATAAGTCCTTTAAAATATCCAATAAAACCATTTGATCTTATTCCACCAATTTGAATAGCAACAAATGATATTATAGCCAATGTGGCAGTGACAGCAATATTTCCTGTTACGGTTGTTGTGTATGGTATTAAACCAAATAAATTTGCAATTAGAATAAAAAAGAAAATTGTTAGAAGAAACGGCAAGAAAAATTGATACCCTTTTCCGATAGTTGACTTTACAATTTCATCCCTAACAAAAATTATTATTAGTTCAAATAAATTTGAGATGCCTTTTGGTATTAAAGATTTCTTATAGTTCTTTGCTACAATTATCAATAATACTATCAAAAGTAATGCAATAACCCAAGAAAAAAAGATATGTTTTGTAATTGAAATATCGATACCAAAAATTGAAAGATGTGGTAATGTAAAGGAACCAAAAGGTTCAAAATCAATAGTATTTGAATCCATCACATGATGTAAAATCCAACCACTTCCGCCTTCTGATTTATGGACAGTATCTGCTACTACAACCGTATCTTGTATATTTTCAATCATTAATTTTGTTGTGTTCTTTATCCAATAACAGAAGATATGAAATCTCTGAAATTAAATACAAAATGTAAAAAAATAGAACTAAAAAAATAAAGATATTCCTTCTTATTTCCAAGAATTGTAGCCCTATAAATACAAGTAAAATTAATAAAATAAGCCTAATTAGCATCCCCCCAAAGAAGCTTATCATAAAAACCTTGTAATTTCTGTTTATCCCTATTTTTATTGATATCATTCCCAATCCATAATTAATACTTGTAATGAAAAGAGCCCAAATGGAAGTATATGCTATTAAATTAGAAATTATTTTATTTGCTTTTAATATATAAATAGAAAGGATACTAGTAAGAATGAAGATTACAGAAATTATTATAACTTTTGAAGAGTTCATTTTTTAGGAGGTTGAATAACTGTTCTAAGAAAATTATAGAGACCGGATGCTATACCTAAAAAAGAAAAAATAAGAATTAACCAAGGGCTGGTTTTAAATTTACCATCTAACCAATAACCTAAAAATACCATTGCTCCAACAGTTGCTGCAAGTTGCATACCTAATCCCAGATAATTACCTATTGATCTTAAGTTATTATCATCTTTAGGATGCTCATCTTGCTCTTTCATTTGATATTTAAAGTTTGGGGAGTTTTAATCGGTATTTTTTCTGTAGAAATCATTTTACTTGTTCCGTCAAAAATTGCACCTGCTGCAATAACTAAAATTTTTGTATTTAGTTCTCCTCTTAACACTGATTTTGCTTCTAATATAACTTTGCTTTCGGCTCTAATAATTCCATCAACCTTACCGCCGACTGTAATATCTTTTGCAGTTATTTCACCCTTCACTTTGCCATTAGTACCGATAGTTATATTGCCTTCTGCATCAATATCACCGTTAATAGCTCCATCAATTCTTATGTTACCATTGCATTTCATTTTCCCCTCTAGAACTACACCCGAACTTATTATGGTTAGTTCATTATTCTCAAAGCTATTATCCTTTTTCAATTTTTACTCCTTTAAATAATTTAAAAATACTTTTAGAGGATCGATTGGCTTTCCTTCTTTCCAAATTTCAAAATGTAAATGAGGTCCAGTACTAATTTCTCCGCTATTGCCGCTTAAAGCAATTATTTCTCCAGTAGAAACAGTTTCTCTTTCTCTTTTTAATAAAATTGAACAATGTTTATAAATAGTAATATAATTATTTGAACAATTAATAATAAGTATATAACCATCTTTAACAGTATAATCAGAAAATATAACATAACCTCCGGATGATGCATGTATAGGGGTTTCTGTTTTTAATGCATAATCAATTCCAAAATGCCCTGTCTCAATATCAAAATATTTACTAATAAATCCGTCAACAGGTTTTTCAAAAAAAACTTTATAATTATCTTTTTTATCGTTCCCCTGAAGAAATTTATTTATAATATAAAATATGTCACCCTTAATTGGACTACTTTTTACCTTCGATACAGAATCAACAGACTTATTAGATTTTATATTTAATAACGAATCAACCAAAGTAGAATCACCCAAGAACATAGCTTCTTTTAACCTCTGATTAGTTGATTTCATTTCTGACATTTCTCTGCTTAAATAAATTAATCTTTTATTCAGCATTTCTACTTGTTGAATTTCTTCTTTACTTAAAGTAGGATTATTTATACCCAACATTCTTCCAAGTGGAGCAACATCAAATACTAAAAATCCAATTGCTAAAATAAACAGCGTATAGATACTTATAATTGTTATTATAATTCCTAATTTTAATTTTCGTTGCTTTGTCTGTAATCCTGAATGATCAGGAATAATCAGAACAGAAAATGATTTTAGTTCTTTTAATTTTTTTAGGTTGAGTTTCATTTTTTATTTAAAATATTTTTCAATAATATCATTAACTTTCATTTTACCTTGTCTTAATATCTTTGGTTTCCTTCCTGAAAGATCTATCAATGTTGATACTTCAAAATAATTTTTCTTATTACTATAAAATATTGTGTCAACAGAATTTGAAAATTCTTCAATAATACTGCTTGGTTCATTTAATGGTGGATTATTTGATTTATTAACACTCGTAGAAATCAAAGGCATTTTAAGTTCTTCCAAAAGTTTTAAACAAAAACGATGATTTGGAATTCTAAAAGCACAATTAGATGAATTCATGAAATTTTTAAATTTTTTATTTAAACTTAATACTACAGAAACCGGATTTGGCCAAATAGCCAGAAGGAAATCCATATATTTTTCAGAGTGCATATCTACATATTCTAATAAATTATCAATTGAATTTATCAGCAATATATTTTTCTTTCCTTCATCTCTTCCTTTAATGTTTTCTATCTTTTTAACTGCTTTCTCATTTAATGGATTGGCTCCAATTCCGTAAATCGTATCTGTTGGGTAAATGAATATAGAGCCTTCAAAATATAATTTTTTAGCTACATAAACAGCATGTTTTAAATTATCATCTATATTAATTTTTATACCAATGTCAGTTTCTGTCATTTAACATTTCCTTTATTTTTGAAATAACTTTTTCAGGTTTTAATAAATTTCCACAATCAAAAGTATTTATGGGACATTTATTATGCCCATGAATACCGCATGGTTTACAACTTAAATTATCATACGAAATATAACTGCTTTTTTTATTGTATGGGTAAAATCCATAATTCTTAACTGTGGAGCAATAAATTGTGAGGACAGGAATATTAGCACATACACCTAAATGTGTCGGTGCACTGTCATTAGCAATTAAGATTTCCATCCTTTTCAAGAATTCTATTGATTCAATAAGTGAAAATTTACCGGCAACATTTTTTACAACTTGCCCTGATTTTTTCAGAATTGATTCACATAATTTTTCATCATCTTTGCTGCCAATTAAATAGACAATAAAGGAATAATTTACTAAACTTTTTATTACTTCAGTAAAATAATTTTCAGAATACTTTTTTGTTTCCCAAATACTCCCTGGTGCAATTGCAGCATATTTATCTTCCGTTCTTAAATTTACAAAATGTTCATCTACTTTGTTTTTAGAATTTTTAGAAATCTCAATCTTTGGAATCATCTTCCAAGTTTCGTTATCATAAGGATAGGATATCAAATCAAGATTTCTTTGTACTTCATGAATATCTTTTTGGTACTGCACAATATTTGTATAAAGAAATTTAAAGTTTGATTTAGAAAAAGAATAGCTTTTCTCAGGGTTGAGTAATTTTGTAATAATTGCAGACCGGTAAGATCTGTGCGGAGAATAAATTACATTATAATTATTAGCTTTGAGTTCTTTTGAAAACTTATAAATGGAAAATAATCCTTTTTGTTTATTCTTTTTATCAATTACATAAACCTGATTTACAACCGGAGAAGATTCAAATATTTCTTTTGTTGATGGTATAGCCAGAACATCTATTATTGATATATGGTATAACTCTTTTAACTTTTCAATCATTGGAAGAGTTAAAATTGAATCACCGATAAAGGCTGTTTGTATTACTAAAATTTTATACATTAAAAATTGCTTGCCATTAATGTTTCCATCTTTTGTGCATCCAAAGCCATTGCTCAGGATGTTCTCTTATTATATTTTCTAAATAGGAAATATATCTTTGACAAATTTCAATCTTTTTGCTTTCTTCATCCTCTGGTAAATTCTTTAAAGATAATTCATTAAATATAATTTTATAAGAATTATTTTTTTGACGAATGGGAATAGATAAAATTAATTTTGAATTAGTTCTTAAGGCTAATGATGCAGGACCTGGGAAAACAGCAGTTTTTCTATTAAACATATTTACTCTTAAGCCATTTTCATCACCCCTTTGATCTGCAGCCATTACAATTATTTGTTTTTCTTTTAACTCCTCATATACATTTCTTATCTGAACGCCCAAAGGGATAACTTCATTGCCAAACTTAGTCCTGCTAGATTTCAACCAATCAGTAACATATGGATTTCTCTGATTTTTAATAACAACATACAAAGGAAATCCAACTTGAACCCCTGTAGAAGCAGCCATAAATTCCCAATTACCAAAATGAGCTGTAAGTAAAATTACAGGTACTCCTTTCTTATGATAGTTATTAACAATTTCAAGATTTTCACACTCAACTTGATTGATTAACATTTGCCTGGAAATAAAAGGAAGAAACATTATCTCTGTAAAAGTTTTAGCAAAACTCTTATAATTTTCAAAAGATATTTTTTTAACTGTTTTTGTATCAAAATCTGGAAATGCATATCTCAAGTTTTCAAACACGGTTTTCTTTCTTATTGGAATAATATAGTAAAATAAAAAGGCAATTAAGATTGAAAATTTACGAGAGAATTTAAGTCCGAGTAACTTAAAAAAGTAACTGAATGATATAAATAGAAAATATTCTATTTTATTTTGCATAAATATTGATATTTATTTTGTTCTTAAATTTATTCATTCATTAATTAAAATGATATTATAAAAAAGGAAAAGGCATTAAATCAATTAAAATTTAATGCCTTAGTAAATAATATTTATTTTAACAAATTATCTTGTTGCTATTCTAGATGGCCAATTAACATCTTTAACTTCATGTCTCTTTGTAGAATGAACAAGTTCATAATTTGAAAAACCTGTTAGGTCGGCGAATATAAATGTTACACCACCTTCAATTTGTTCGAAGGTCCAAATCTCATAAGGCTTTGTATCCTGTTGGTTTGGAAATCTTTCAATTTGGTCAGGTTCACCATACATAATAAATACTCTACCCATATCTGTTTTAATACCATCTTTAGCAAGATTCTTAAATCTTGAGGATGCTATTTTTACTCTTTTAAAGTAATCAGAGTAAAAATCACCTCTGGGAATTCCTTTGTCAATATCTTTTGTTTTCCAGAATTTAAATAGATAGTCGCGTTTTCCTTCTACAGTATTAATTTTTTCCCATTGATCCTTCTCATTTTTAGAAGCAATATATTCAGATGCTGCCCAAATTCTATCGCATTCTTCTTCTGAGAGAACAGCAAATTCAGAACCTAATAATCCACCGGTATTTTTAGCTATTGGTTCAACTTTCTTTATATCAGGATTGTAAACAAAAAATTCTTTTGTAGAAATAATACCAAAATTTTTAACACTGTCTGCTATAGCCAAAACCAATTTATATTTACCGGATGGATATTTAGAAACATTTACAGTACCAACTTTAACTATAGCTTGAAATTTCTGAACATTAATATCTTTTTTAGAATACAGTTTTTGATTATAGTTATTTATAACAGATGTTTCAAAAACAAGATTATCATAATCTTCAGCTTTATCTAAATTATAAATCTCGCTATAATAAAAAACAACCGGTGCGCCTTTACCATAAATATCAATTGGGAAAGGGATTACTTCCAAAGTATTTTTGTAAAATATTGATTTTTGATCAACTCCATCATTTTTAATATTTGAAGCAAGTTGAACATCACTTATTTTAATTTTAGATGAACTGTATGGATTTACATCAAAGGAAAAAGTAAAATCTTTCTTTTGATTTAGATTATTATTATCTGATCCCAAAGCTAAACAGGTATAACTGCCTTTTGGTACCACAAAAGCAATCATTCCAACTAAATTTTGTGCTTTTATTTTTGAATCTTTACTTGGTGCTAAACTTGGAATTCTCCATTTCTTATTAATAAAGTCTGCATTTGTTGAACTATTTTTGATTTGTAATTCAAGCAGCCCTTCAATAATATTTTTACCATCTTTTTCTACAGGTGAAAGCTGATCACCAGGAAATGAATAATAAAACTCAATATAATTTGCAGTTGAATCATATTTGAAACTTGCATAATCTACATTAAAATTAAATTGTGATTGTGGTAAAGCAATACACACAGGTAAAAGTATTAAAATTATTATAGTAAATATTTTCTTCATGATTCCCTTCTGTTATTTTTTTGTTTTATGATCGAGTTTTTAAAAATATAATTAATAGTTAATATTGTCTATAAAATAATGACTTATAATTTAATATAACCCACATTAGAAATACCCTGATAAGAAGAAATAGTATCCAGTGTTTTTTTATCTACTTTATTGTCAATATTAATAATAGTAATTGCAATTTCACCTTTCCCTCTTCTCCCTAATGATAAACCTGCAATATTAATATTTTTCTCCGCTAATAATTTACTAACTAACGACAGCATTCCCGGTTTATCTTCATTAGTGTAAAACAATAAATAACCTTCCGGATTAACTTCTATTCTATAATTATTAATACCAACTATTCTAATTTCTTTATTGCCAAATACAGTACCGTCAAATTTTCTTATTTCATCTTTCGAATGAAAAGTAATACTTAATAAATTTTTATAATCAATATTACTACTGGATTTAATTTCATTAATTATAATTCCATTTTCTTTAGCCAACAATGGAGCATTAATAAGATTAACTGTTTCTTCCAGTTTATTATTTAAATATCCTTTCAATACTGATATAGACAATAACAAGGAAAACTTATGTAAAGTTTCGCCACAAACATTTATATCTATTTGTTCTAATTTATTTTTACTAAGCTGTGAATAAATATTGCCTATTTTTTCTCCAAGTTTAACAAAAGGGTAAATATCTTGATTATTTATCGCCTCAATTCCCAAACCATTTACAGCTCCCTTTATTTCTTTCCCGTTAAAATAATCAGCTATTTGATTAGCAATCTGAACTGCCACTTTTTCTTGAGCCTCTTGCGTAGAAGCTCCAAGATGTGGAGTAGTTACTACATTTGGGTGTGTTAATAATGGATCAGAGAAATTTGGTGGTTCTGTTCTAAAAACATCAATTGCTGCACCAGATACTTGTCCGGAGATCAAACATTTTAATAGAGCTGAATCTTCTATCAGCTCTCCCCTTGCACAATTAATTATCTTAACACCTTTTTTACATTTAGCTAAATTCTTTTTTGAAATAATATTTTTGGTTTCATCTGTTAGAGGAACATGGATAGAAATTATATCTGACTTCTTAAATAAATTATCAAGACTTACTAATTTGACTCCAAACTTTATTGCAGAATCTTCTGACATTAAAGGATCAAAACATATAACTTCCATTCCGAATGAGATAGACCTTAAAGCAACTTCCTTTCCTATTTTACCAAAACCAATTATCCCCAATATTTTATCATTAAGCTCAGCACCTTGATATTTTCCCCGCTCCCATTTACCGGATAACATCGAAGCATTTGCCTGGGGCAGATGTCTACAAAGTGAAAGCATTAATGCCATTGTGTGTTCAGCAGCAGAAATTGTATTTCCACCGGGAGTATTCATCACTAAAATACCTTTTCGTGTAGCGGAATTCAGATCAATATTATCACAACCTGTTCCGGCACGACCAATAATACTTAGATTTTTTGCTAATTCTAATAAACTATTATTTACTTGAGTTCTACTTCTTACAATTAATCCATTGAATTCACCTATTCCCTTTTTAATTTCTTCTGCAGTAATATTTGGTAAATAGGTAACTTCAATTCCTTTTTTTTCAAGAATCTCTTTACATTTAACATCAATTGAATCTGATATTAATATTTTATTCATAAATAAATTTTAAAATTGTTAAAAAATAAAAAGGCTTACATATAGCAAGCCTTCAAATAAAATTTGCTATTTAAAAATTAAGCAATTGCATCTAACTTTTGTGATATTTGTGATTTTGGAACAGCCCCAATTATTGTATTCTTAACTTCCCCGTTCTTAAATACCAGTAAAGTAGGTATACTTCTTACTCCATATTTAATTGCAGTTTGTTGATTGTTATCTACATCTAATTTGCCAATTTTTACTTTCCCAGAATATTCTTCTGCTAATTCTTCTACTATTGGAGCTATCATCCTGCAAGGTCCGCACCAAGCAGCCCAAAAATCTATTAGAACAGGCAAATCTGATTTTATAACTTCTGTTTCAAAATTGTCATCTGTTATTTCAAATGGTTTCATTATTATCCTTTATTTGTTACTTATTAAATTAATCTTGTCCGACAAAATTTACAACATCTTCTCCCCCATCAGCGTTAATTATTCCTCCGGAGATCCACTCTCCACCATCTTTACAGAAAAGAGAAATTATTTTAGCTACATCTTCAGGGGTTGTTAATCTCTTTCTTGGATTTTTCCTTCTGGCTACATCAATCATCAAATCATTTCCGGGAATTTTTCTTAAAGCCGGTGTATCTGTAACTCCAGCCATTATTGCATTTGCTGAAACTCCCATAAATCCAAGTTCTTCTGTCAATTGACGAATGTGTGATTCTAAAGCTGCTTTTGCAGCAGAAACAGCTCCATAACTTGGAATTACCGAATGACCGCCCGAACTTGTCATACCGAAAATTCTAGCTTTTTCAGCTAATAATTTATTTGTATAAATATCTTGTACCCAATAAACCAAAGAGTTAGCCATTACATCTATTGTCATTTCCAATTGAGCTTTAGTCATTCCCGGTTCACCATTTCTATTAATGAAATGTTTAAGTGTACCAAAAGCCAAAGAATGCATAATAACTTTTACTCTAGCATCTTTATCTAAAGTATTTCTTAATTCATTTACTACTTCTGCTCTTTTATTATCATCTGCAGCATTTATATTAAAGAATTTATGTTCTACACCTAATTCTTCAATATTTTTGATCATCTCTTCTACATTATACATTGTAGCTTGTCTGTCCAAATGTACACCGATAATATTATAACCGTCTTTAGCCAATTGCAAAGCTGCTGCTTTCCCAAAACCTGAGGAAGCACCTAATATTAGTGCCCAAAACTTTTTATTATCAGCTGTCATATTATAGCCCAATTAAATTTTTTTTAAGTGCAAAGTATACTAAATAGCAAATTGTTTTACAACCGTATCTAAGTTAGCCAACAAAATATTTAAATAGTGTAAATAATATTACAAAATTATTGGCATAGTTGAATAGAATCTTCGCCAAGCATAGTAAACAAAGAATCCACTAATTCATTAGATGCATTAACTTTATAGTCTTTTAAAAAGAACAACTTATCTTTTGGTCCATTATTTTTTAAATGAAGATAAACAGGAATATTCCCCTTATTAACATTCAGAATGGATTTTAATTTTCCTATTTCCTCATCACCAAAATTTTGTGCTTCTAAATTAATTTTTATACTCTTTGTAAACTTTTCTTTAACCTGCTCAATTGGTGTTAATTCTTCTATATGAATTTTGATATTGTCACCGCTGCTTTCAGGCCTGCCCACAATTATAAAACATTTTTCTTCTTCAATATATTGTCCATATTTTTCATATGTTGTTGCAAACATTAAACATTCACACGAGCCTGAAAAATCATCGAGAGTTATAAAAGCCATAGTTCTGTTTGATTTATCAATTTTCCTTTTTACTGAAGTAATAACTCCGCAAGCTCTTATCATTTCATCATTTTGATGATCTAGCGCACTGCCAAGTTGAATTGTTGCAAATGAATTATATTCTAATAAATAATTTTTTAACGGGTGTCCTGTTATATAAAATCCTGTGACCTCCCTTTCTCTTGCTAATCTTTCCCTGGTATTCCATTTGGGAATATTTTCTAATTTTGGTGGTTTTACTTTTATTTCTTCCTGGCTATTAGCAAACAAACTATTATCTGAAGTTATTTTTGAATTTTGTACCTTATGCCCAAATTCCAATGCTGATTCTACAGAAGCAAATAACGAAGCTCTGTTATCATTCATAGAATCAAAAGCACCTGCTAATACCAGCCCTTCAAGCCCTCTTTTATTTACAATTCTTGTATCAACTTTTGAACAAAAATGAAATATACTTTTAAAATTTGAATTTAATTGTTCCTTAATTTTTATCAATTCTTCAACTGCCGGAATTCCTACATTTTTAATGGCGCTCATTCCAAATCTAATTTTACCACCCTCAACATTAAAATTAACAGATGGACTATTAATATCAGGCGGTAGAACTTCTATCTGCAATTTCCTGCAGTCTTCCAAAAATGTAGCTACTTTATCTGAATTTCCAAATTCATTAGTTAGGTTGGCAGCTAAAAATTCAGGTGTGTAATGAGCTTTTAAATAAGCTGTTTGATATGCTACCAAACTGTAAGCAACAGCGTGACTTTTATTAAATCCATAGTTAGCAAATTTTTCGATGTTGTCTACAATTTTTTCTGCTATGTTACTTTTAATTCCATTTTCTACTGCACCAGTTAAAAATTGTTTTTTTAATTTGGCCATAGCTTTCAGATCTTTTTTACCCATAGCTCTTCTTAAAAGATCAGCATCTGCCAAACTCATACCGCCAATAATATTAGCAATCTGAATTACCTGTTCCTGATAAACTATTACTCCGTATGTTTCTTTTAGTATTTGTTCTAAAAGAGGATGCAGATATTCTACCTTTGTTTTACCGTGTTTTCTTTCAATAAATTCATCAATAAATTCCATAGGACCCGGACGATATAAAGCGTTCATAGCTGAAAGATCATTTAAAGATGATGGTTTTAATTTCTTTAAATGCTCGCGCATTGGGGGAGATTCAAACTGGAAAACCCCTGTTGTTTGTCCTTTTGAAAATAGTTTGTAAGTTTTTTCATCATCTAATGGTATTTTTTCAATATCAATTTCTTTATTATGGTTTTGTTTTATCAGTTCTATTGTATCACGAATTATTGTAAGCGTACGCAAACCTAGAAAATCCATCTTAAGCAGACCGGCATCTTCTATTTCTTTCATATTATACTGAGTAACAACTTCAGATTGATTTACTGCATTGGCAAGCGGTATAAAATTACTTATTTCTTCAGGACAAATAACAACACCGGCTGCGTGCTTGGAGGCATTTCTGTTCATTCCCTCAAGTACTTTTGCATATTTAATTAAATTTTGAAGCTCCGGTTCTTTAGTTGTATTAAGATATTTTAGTTCCGGTACTTTTTTTAATGCTTCATCAATTGTAAATACCTTACCGAATTTTGAAGGAATATATTTTGTAATATTATTAACAGTTGGTATTGGTATATTTAAAACCCTTGCAACATCTCTTAAAACCATTTTAGAAGATAGTCGGTTGAATGTAATTATCTGACTTACGCAGTCGCTCCCATATTTTTTTCGAACATATTCAATTATATCACCTCGTTTATCGTCAGCAAAATCAATATCAATATCGGGCATAGATTTTCGGGATGGATTTAAAAATCTTTCAAACAATAAATTATATTTAAGCGGATCTATACCTGTAATACCAAGTGTGAATGCAACCAAACTGCCTGCAGCACTTCCTCTGCCGGGACCAACAGGAATATTACTTTTTTTTGCTGCGTTTATAAAATCCTGTACAATCAAAAAGTATCCGGCAAATCCCATCTCTTTAATTGTAGATAGTTCAAAATTAAATCTTTTTTTTATTTCATCAGTAACATTACTAAATTTTTTATGAAGACCTTCTTCGGCTAATATTTCCAGATATTCGTCTAAAGTTTTGGCAGATGAGTCTTCAGGAATTGGAAATACAGGAAAGTGATAACCGTTGGAATCCAATTTGAGGTCAATCTTAGAATCTATTTCCAAAGTATTTTCAATAGCACCTTTAAAGTTTTTAAATAACGCTTTCATTTCCTCTTCTGATTTAAAATAAATCTGATCCGTTTTATATCTTAAATCTCTGTAATCTCTTCCGGTTTTATCAGCAAGCAGTAATAATATATTATGAGCAATTGAATGTTCCTGTTCAATATAATGGCAGTCATTGGTTGCAACTAATTTTATACCTAATTCTTTTGATAATTTCGGCATTCCTTCAAGAACAGCTTTTTCATAATCCATTTTATGGTTTTGAATTTCCAGATAAAAATTATCGCCAAAAATATCTTTGAAAGTTTTTGCTTTTTCTCTGGCTTTGTCGTAGTCATTATTTATTAAGTCCGTAGCTACAATTCCGCCTGCGCAGGCTGTTGAACAAATAATTCCTTCATTGTATTTTCTTAATAACTCCAGATCTATTCTTGGTTTGTAATAAAAACCTTCGGTGTGACCTAAAGTAGATAATTTGGAAAGATTTTTATAACCCTGCAGATTTTTAGCAAGTAGAATTAAATGGTTATAATGTTTAATTCTTTTTCTTCCTCCATCACTATCGCTGCTTCCTTTTTCAAACCTTGAGCCTTCTTTTACAATATAAGCTTCCATTCCAATGATAGGTTTAATACCTGCAGCAACGGCTTTTCTGTAAAACTCTGCAATGCCGTACATTACTCCGTGGTCTGTTAATGCAACAGATTGCATATTGTTTTTTTTGGCAGCTTCTATCAGTCCGTCTATTGTGCAGGCTCCGTCCTGCAGACTGTAATGGGAATGATTATGTAAGTGTATGAAGTCGCTCATAAAAAATTTTATTTGTCCAATATTTTAAAAATGAAGAGTTTGAATGAAAAAAGACAATTAACAACAGCAAAATTTATATAGCAAATGTATAAAAATTTTTTGTTAATTATTTGGATAGATTCTATAAAGAAACCCGGTTTTAAAGATTCCCGATATTTTTTGGAACATCCAGCTTTGACGGAAAGATATCGGGAATCTAATTTACAACCTTACTTCATTAACAACAGTTTTTTAGCTGTTGAAAAATCATTTACTTTTATTCTGTAAATATATACTCCGCTTGCAAGATTGCCTGCATTAAAGTTTATGCTGTATCTTCCTTTTGACTTAAACTCATTAACAAGCGTCTTTACCTCTCTGCCAAGTATGTCATAAATCTTTAATGTTACAAATCCTTGCTCTGGCAATTGGTATTTTATTACTGTGCTTGGATTGAACGGGTTCGGGTAGTTCTGTGCAAGATCGTAGCTGTTAATTACTATGTTTTGATTATACACAATCTGTTTGTAACTATCCTTTGAAAGTCTGTTGGTTCCATCTCCTGTATTTGACATAGATAATGCATAGCCGGATTCAAAATTATTTTCTACAATAAGTTTTAGCCTTACCGTTTTATTACCAATTCCTTTGGTGTCAACTTTATAATCAACATTTTTATACTCAAATAAATTGTTCTTTGAGTATCTAATATTATCAAATTCACCAAGAACTTTATTCGTTTTATCATCTATAAGCTGAAGTTTGAAGGAGATAAAGTCGCCTTCAGTTAGTACCGCATTCCCTGATGCAGTATCAGTAACACCATAATTTACATTATAGGTAAAGCTACTTTTATTGGTTAATGTAAAAGGTTCTGAGATAAGGTATTTATTCAGAGATTCAATGCCTGTGATATTTTTTTCTTTGTCAATTTCTATAAACTTAACAAACTGGTCATCAACTTTAATTTTATTGAATTCAAAATAAAACTGTGCGCTGTCTTTAACTACAACTCCTTTTCTGCCTTCTATACCCGCAAATGAACTTGTGGATTTAGACAAACCCTATAGGCTTCCTATACTGCTTGGGGATTTTGTAAAATAGTACGGACTACCGGAGGTATTAAGCGTAGTTGCATACATCTCACCCGGTGTTGCCCCATTATTAAGTTGCATATACTGCCCGTTGATACCAAGATATTTAATGTTTATATATGATAAAGAATTATTCAGTACATATCCATTATTATTTTCAGTCCATCCAAAGAAA
>Ga0210041_1000971_pt1 | contig 29395 bp, 25 predicted proteins | sample CryGeymeta201503_FD_183973 | JGI IMG/M metagenome (GOLD analysis project Ga0210041, IMG submission 183973) | Groundwater microbial communities from Crystal Geyser aquifers in Utah, USA - Crystal Geyser metaG 2015-03 (SPAdes) (version 2) | ecosystem: Environmental > Aquatic > Deep subsurface >... | reverse complement strand
AGTGTCGCTTCCGCTAGTCAAGACCCTTTTCTATTGGATCATCCCCTCGAGATTCTTTCTCTGCATCAAAAGCTCGATCTGTTTGTGCAGTATCATTTTTCCCAAAGCGCTGTTTAGCGGTAGGTTTCATAAATGCATTGTGCAAGTCTTTTCGTGAAACAATGCCAGAGAGGACTCCGTTATCATCAATTAATACAACTCGTGAAACATTTTTGTCCCGCATGATTTGAAAAATATTTTCAACGGAAGAGTTGTCGTTAGCAGTAATTGGAGTATGTGCTTTTATTGTTGAGCTAAGGAATGTTAATAGATCTTTATCTTTAATGAGATTTTGGAATATATCTTTACTATCAATAACTCCTACAATTTGTTTATTATTATCAAACAAGGGGAGGCTATAGACGCGAGTTTCGAGCATAAAAGTAGCAACGTCATATAGTTGTGTTTCTTTTGTGATATAGGGAGGTTGTGTTGCAATTGAGGATACTTTTGTGGTGTAGGGATATCTATGTGTGTACAGAGCCACATATGGGGAAATAAGGCCAAGGAATTCATTTTCTTTGGTAAAAACAAATAAAGGCGAATGACTTGACTGCAATAAGGGCATAACAGATCCCAACGTGTCGTCAGCTTCACTTGTTGTAACATCATCAATTGAAGAAATGTAAGAACTAATGTCAAATGGTTTCTTTGCCGAATCATCTTCTATGTTTGTATTTGTTTGCGTATTCATAATCTGTTGCTTTTACCTATCTTGCGAGTAAAGAATCTAAGATAAAACCTTATAAAAGAGGAGGCCTGAAGGAGCTTTTTTTAATACCTATAGCTAGTCCAAAACAAACTGACAATACCATACGTCAGTTTGTTCCCATGTAACCAGCTTTGCAAGTTACCTCTTAAGACATTTCGTTTTGAGGTAACTATACTGCATTTAGTATAGCACTTAAACAAGATTAGAGTGTAACAATGTCAACTCTGGATGTTGCCGCATATTCAATTAATTCCAACCTATGCTTTTAGCAAAAATCAAGTACCACAATATTGTATACTTGATTAAATGGGTTTAGATATATTTTTTCCAGTCATCTTATTTGCGATACTTGGAAATCTCATATTTTCTATTGTTGTATACCTCCATAAACCAGGTGAGAGGCCTAATCAAATATTTTTATTGTTCACACTCTCAGCAGTAGTGTGGATGATCTCAAGTTTATTGGCAGAAACTTCTACGGATCCACATTCTAGCCTTATGTTTTTGCGAATTGACTTTGCCGCTGGCCTAACAAGTGGGTATTTACTGTGGTTATTTACGAGTTATTTTCCCCAAAAACAATCATTTCCAAGTAGAATACAGCTATGGATTGGGTTTATCGTTACCGTATTGTTTGGATTTCTCACCGTATTTACTCAACTGGTTGTCGTAGGGCTAAAACCGTCGGTAGCGTATACAACTTCAATCCCAGGGACACTTGATATTGTTTTCGTTGTCATTATTCTTTTCTTTGTTCTTATTAGTGCGTATACCCTAGTTCAACAGTACCGCTTAAGTAAGGGTCACCAAAAGTTACAAGTACAATACGTATCGATTGGTCTTTTGATTCCCGTATTTTTTATTGCGATAGTAGGACTCGGTTTAGCCCGGTTGGTAGACTATGGAGTCATAACTTTACCCTTGGAGTTGCTTACATCACTAAGACGAACGTTTGTAATTACAACGGTATTTTTCTTTATAATGGCGAGTGCTGCAATTATTAAACATAAAATCTTTGGTCTACGTGTACTGATCGGTAAATTCTTATACTGGGTATCTTTAGCAGTATTTTACACAGCAACAATCTATCTGATCATGTGGTTTGGAACCGAACAATCTTCGCAACTATTTTCTTTGAACACGATTATCATTCATGTATTACTCATTTTTCTTTCTGCATTCACCTTAAGTATCTTTGATAAAGATATTCAGAATCTTATTAATGAGCATTTAGTGCGTTTTTGGTATGACCCCGACCAGGTCACGGAACAATTTATTATTGTTGCTAATGCAAGGATTTCGAGTAACAGCCTTGCCGAATTGGTCTTTGACACAGTAGAAAAAACGATGTCACCGAGTAAACAGCTCATTCTAATATCCGATACATCCGACCAATCCGATGCGTTTGTTTCGTTTTCCCGTGGAATCTCAGACGAATACATGAAGAAGATCACTTCGCCCGATACATTACAAGAAGTGTTAATGACCGCAACTCCTCAACTCCCTTTTTATCAACAAGAAGAAGATCCCAACAATAGGAATAAAAACAGTTTTCTGACAAAGTATGATTTTGCCATGACATTACCCTTCTACTATAAAAACTAAAAGGGAGTATTTTTAGTGGGAAAAAGAAAAAACGAATCCGAATATTCACTAGAAGATCGGTATTTACTTGAGAATCTCACGTTTTATGCAGGCATAAACTTCCAATGTCTTGTTGAATTTAGCTAAAATTAAAGATCAGTAGCAATACTGCGAGATTCGTCCTAGGCAACCATCCCTCTGGGAGTGTGGTTGAGCAGTGTGGTCTACCACCGTTCAGCATCTTTGATCATATCTCCAGGATCAAAACGAGACAAAAAAGACAGTATAAAAAGGGGGTGTTACTCTATTCGCATTATTCTTATTGCATTTACTCTTTGTTTTATCTGGAATGTGTCTTCCTCTGTAGAAAACGCAATTTTTTCTGTTATGTCCAAGTCCTCCTCGTCGAACTCTTCATATCTAAAAGCTAGTAGTAAATCTAGTAACCTTAATGTGTCGCTGAACCCATGTTTTTTGTCGTTGGATAGTTTTATTAATGCCGTACTTAAGCCTTTCTCAAGAAAGCCCAATTCAAAGAGTGTTAGGAAAATCATGTATCCTACATCACTATATTCTGTTTCTTTATTCAACCTCATCGTAAGTGCCTCTACAATGGTGTTTTTGTCGTTCTCGTCACTTTTCTCATATAGCCTTACCAGAGCATTACTATTAGAAGATTGAACAAGTGTTCGGGAAGATGATTTATTCAAAAACTTCATGGTTTCACCTTTTGTATGCCACTCAATAGTACCTCTTTGCCACTCCACTGAGCCAAGTTGACCTTCTCTTCGCCCGCGAACCTTATATTGCTCTATCTCATCTTTTAGTACAGCAACGACTGTTTTCTCCAAGGGGCTTTCTATTTGAGCTGGGTTTTCTGTAGGGAGTTGTTCCTGATCTTTTGATTTTCTTGATCCAATTGGTTTCACTTTTACATTTTTTAGAGTATGAACCCTGCCGATTGGGTCAATTATTTCTATTGTGGCAGATAGTTCCTTGCTATCATCCTTTATTGAGTAATCCTCTAGCCAAAAAGTAAAACTTACATCAGTTGTATATCCTTGTGGTATATCGTAGTGTCCCCAATACTTGGATTTTGTGTCTTTGGCCATCCAAGACCCTTTAACCTTTATTGGCTTACGTAATCGCACATTTAAGGCAGTGAGATTATACGGTAACGTGTTTGTAATATGCCAGTCGGTGTTAATAGATATGCCTTCTCGCTCTCCATTTTTAGAAACGTTCCAGGTATGATTTTTATAAGAATTTTCAATAATCCCCAAGTTAGGCTTTTTCCTCTTGCTATTTATCTCGAATGGCAGCAAAGAATATAACCACTTCATTAAACGTACAAGGGGTGTTACTAGCTTCAGCAAAACATCAATAATTATTCCAATAAACTGTTCCATATCTAATAAAAACCCATGCATTAAGGCATGGGAAGCACAATCCAATTGTAACAGACATTCTATTTCGGTCTGTGTTTAGTCAAAAACCTCTGATTCTCATTCTTCAAATACACCGTACAGTAGGTTGATCCGGTCGTATTCTTTAAATCCCTACCTACTAGAATACCTTGTCGTCGGAGTTTTGCTGTTGTTGCTGGATGGACACCGTACTTCGGTTTAATCTCCCAATCCAGAAAGTAGCTTTTGTCTTTATCGTAGCGACATTCAAGAGGTGGAATTACCCCTTTTTGAATGTTCAGCCGACAATTAGCACATTGTAATCCATCCAGATTCCACCAGATCTTATTGCCGTAGTGGTTCTCTCCACAAATCCCACAGGAATATGGTCCTTCGTTTTCTTGAAGAAAGAAACCATCCGGCTCGTTTTTAAGTCTGCGTTTTCGCACATTCTCAATTCCCTCATGTTCACCTAACATTCTTGCTAGCTGAACCACGTTATGATGCGAGTACTTATTTCGCGTCTTCGGGTCAATCTTAGTGTTGAGTTTAGGCTTATTTTGCTTTCCAACTAGTTTGAGGAGATCTTCTTCGGATTCATAACCTATTAACTGACCTGTCAAGAAACCCAGACGGTAGGCAACACTGTTTATAACCATTCTCCAGTTTGTTTGCTTCAATGCTTCGTTAATGACCCTTATCAGATCCTTTTGACTTATCCTCTCTGACCTTGTGGTATCGGTATCCTGTACAGAAAATGATACATCGACGTATTGACCGATTTGAGGTTTATTCAAAGCCAGCTTGTCGAATTTTGCCTTAGATAGCGCTTTGGTAAGTACCTTTTCAACATCTGCTATCTTGATCTTTTTTAGCTGAGATGCGAGCTCATAAATAGGATTGTCATATTTACTGATTACTTCCTCCCGTACAACATTTGCGACTTCTAATGCTTCAAACAGATCTACACACTCTTGCCCTTCTTTGTTGGAAAAGCAAAACTCAGATCGATACGTATCTAATAACACTTGATCATTTTTCTCTTGATCTTCTCGTTCACGTTTTTTTAACTCCCAGTCGTACTCTTCGATCTCTTGATAATTACACGACTGACATTTAGTAGAGCTAACTTCCATTTCAGAACCACACTCAGGGCAAAGGCTGGGCTCAAATATATGTTCCTCCCCATCGTCATACACTCCTTTACGTTTATTACATTTCGGGCAATCAAAGAAGAATAAAACCTTAGATTCGTTATTTCCAAGGTGATCCATAAGATGTTTAAAGTTACCTAATTTCATTTCGATCTTACAGTCAGTGCAATGAACATCGGTAGGCGGATCAGTGTTGTCCAACCTTTCCTGTTTTATCCGATCATTCTCCATCCACTCTTGTACTGTTGCAGTTTTACGTTGATACCAGTTCGCCTTTTTTGACACCAAGTGCCAGTTAAGGAAGTGTCCAAATCCCTTTTCTATTTCTTCTGGTGGAATCTTTTGCAACTTCTCGTCACTATCCTTCTTTTTGTAAAGATCTCGATATAAGTTAACGACATCCAAGCAGTCTTTAATTGTAATCAGGTCATACCGATCAATGTAGTACTGCTCAAGCTTAAGATAGTTCATAATCTCGTGGTTTAAACCCAAAAGACATCGTAGCGGCTAATACAGTCGATTCTCTTCTGCTGTTTTTATGAGTCCTTTAAATATATTGCGTAGCTTTTCTTTTGTAATTGATGGCATAAAGGTAATTTCATAGGCTTTATTCCATGTCATATCCGTGTTTTTTTCTTTACTGGCTATAATTATTTTTCCTTGAGGGCGATCAATTGATTGGATACTCCGTAATGCATCTATGGCATCAACAATTGGCAATGGCTTGAGGACAAGTATCAAATCGTAGAAATTCGAATATATTTTATTCTGAAATGTTAATCCTGAGGTTGCAATATTGATAAAAGTTTCCTGGTGGTAGAGTTGTTTCGCTGTCATATATACTTCCTCTTCATTTCCAGCAATAAGAATTTGAGCACCCTTGGGGTTGTACCTCTCATGGTATTCTTTTAGATCAAGTTCGATTTGATATTGTAAGTCTAGTTCACGTTTTTGGTCGAGATAAAGTGTATTCTTGTAAATACTTTCTTCCGATCCGATTTTGTCATCAGGTATACCAAAGGTAAACTTATCTGATTTGTATGCTTCGTATATGTTTTTACCGATACTGTATGCGATTGAGTATTCGTCACCCTGACATGATGATTCGGCACTATTCATAGATAATTCATTTCTTGCCGTAGGAATGAACGTGCCATCTGTTGCTCGGTCAAACTTTTTAGGTTCACTTGTTTGTGGAAAGTGTACTTCCTGCAGGATTGGTCCGTCAGAAGGTAGTATAAAACTGGTGGGAAGAGTATAGCTTCCTTTAGGATGATTCTTATCTGCATTGATGAGTTGATTTTCGAACTGCCCATATTTCATGAACCCATATTTACTTGCGATTTCTTTACGGATCTGTGCAAATGTATCGAATGAGGGTGATACTGGGTGAGTGAATGAGTCGTTGCGTGCAGATTTACCAGACTCGAATATTTCATTAACAAAGTGGAGCAATTGAGCAGGTGTGTATGCGGACTTTATATAATATTGGTCAGCTCCCAATTCAAATCCACGTTTGATTACTGCATCCTGACCTAAATTTGTTACAAATATATAAAACCCCTGAAGAACACTGTACTTATTTAACCACTCAAGAATTGAAAGACCATCCAGATAAGGCAACATGACACCTGACCAAACAAGATCGTATGAGAAGTTGAAAGCCTTAATTAATCCACATAACCCATCTTCAACAGCCGTTACTTCATAACCTGCGTCCCTCAATAATTCTTCGTATAACTCCCTAAGAAATGTTTCATCCTCAATAATAAGAATACTTTTTTGCTTAGACTTCGAGTTTACCTTTTTGGTGGTTTCCTTTTTAGCCATATTACAAGTATATAATAATCTCACCCAATGCATTTATGTATAGCAAGTTCAAAACAAACTGTCGTTTTTTTATTATAGTTTGTTGATACTCGCCTCGATTTGCACCATTTATCGACGCGAAGCGGGTAGACTTGCTTTTAAGTTACCATCACATGACATTTCGTTTTGAGGTAACTATATGTACAGTAGTCGCATTCTTCCCAATAGGCAGGTCTGAAGTATGAATCAAGATATTCTTTATTTTCGAATAATGTCGGTTCTATCTAGCTGTCATTACCGGTGAAGTCGATGAAGGTAAGCTTAAACTTCTAGCTTGGCATCAATATAGTATTGTTTCGGTTTAAGATATTCCAATATTACGTCACTGAGCAAAAAAATATTCCCAACACCTACGATTTATTCTTGTTAGATTTTAGGAAGATTGTTTTCTTGGAAATCTTTTAATGATGTTCCGTTAGGGGTTTTCCACTTCCATCTCCCATTCGAGGTTACGCCTAGTATCATACCCGATGCGCCACTGGGTGAGCTAAAGACGTAATCTTGTTCAAATAATAGTACGTCATTGTTTTGAGGATGATCCACAAGCACACTTGTTTCTATGAGTTTTGAACGTAACTGTTTACTACTCTCCGAGAAACTATCAAATACTATTTTTCTTGCAGTTGATCCTTTATACACAATAAATCCTTCATCTGTATCTCGACCGGTAGCCTTAATCCCGTCTTGATCACATGTTAAAAGGGGATTATCTGATTGTGTAGATTTATCTTGGATATCAGTCCGAATAATGCGTAAACCAACAAGCGGTAACATGAATATCATGTTTTCAATAAATTGATCCATGACAGCTGTATTTGCTTCTGATAGGTAGTTAGTTGCTGGATTTACACTGTTTTCAACATCACAAAGCTTATCTTGTTGTGCTCTTACTACTAATTTGCTTTCAATGTATCTAACTCCCGCCTTGTCTAACGTGTCATCCTTAGCAATACAGACAATTACTTCATCCCAAAAGTCCTTTTGTACGTGAGAGCGGAGTCTATTTTGTAGTACGTCTGCCTCGCCGATATACACAGTTGGTAATGCATTCTCTTCTGGTGATCCGACTAGGATATACACTCCTGGTTTTGCCATTTCCTCTCGTTTTAGTAGTTCGGAAAAGCTTGTTCGAGGGGTAAAGAATATTCTTCCAATCCAGTTTGATAAATCATGATATCGAAGTCCGTAGGGGGATCCCTCTATAAGGAATGTCTCTATTTTATGTTGCAATGCCATATAACGGCATTATATCAAGAAAAAAGGAAATCACGTTATCGATTGCAATTGCTTGAGGATAAGCACCATAGCATAGGTATCTAATGTGCAGTATCTACTAAGGTCTTTTACTATCTGGTCTTTTCGCTCGTTGTTTTTTTCAAATATAAATGTATCCATCCATAGTTTTCGTGCATACAAGCCATTTGATACTTCAAGTTCTTTGTAACTGAGCTCTGGAATTAATACAGGCAATACATATTTGATTGAGGCACTACCAAAAAATTCCTTGTCGACAAACCATAGTTTAGAAAAGGGGATCATAAGGTCCTCAATACGCTCATTTATTGAAGATAAAAAATCACCATATTCAGGATATAGCTTTGCCATGCGGTCATTGCATCCCTTCTCGTACGCCATGTTCCAGGTGAGAATTGTGCCAGTATTTCCAATGCCTTCTTATAGTTTTTCAACTAACGGTGGGATTGATACTGAGTTTTCTTGGTGAATATATTCTGTATGTCGTACATCACCATCAGGAGCATCTAGAATATGGAATGAGTATTGAAACGGATAATCAACATACGGGCTTTCATTGTCAAAGATAGGAATAAGCGATGAATAGGTTTCGTAATCAAAAAAATATAGTGGATATGTAAATGTATCTAAGAAAGCTTTGATTTTATCTTTATTAATTGTTCGCTTATCGTTTTTTGTGGTTTTAATTTGTATTTGGTGTTTTTCTCGATAATCGTTATTCTCAGGAATATCTTTTATCAGTTTAATTCCAGTATCTTCGAGCTCTCCTATCTGCTTGGCATTGGGGTAACTTAGATAATAAATACTGTATGGATCAAGTTCAGGATGAATATGCTTATAGGTATCTAACCATTCTTGGAACCAACTAGTACTTGAGACACCAATCTGATTAGCCCAGCGTGGTGATAAGTCAGGAATATTATGGTTCTCCAGTAGTTGTTTTGCTTTAGTTATTTGTTTTTCAGTAATGTCCTTTAACTCGCGTACGGATTCCGTAACGTTAGTTATTTCAGTTATACCCTTTGGATCTATATCCCCATTTCGTTGGTATGTCTTATTGATATGAATCACTGAAATATTGCGTACTGAAAATCCACTGTCTTCTAATACCTTAACCTGAAACGCAAGATCATAGTTGTGTTCTGGTTTAGCCCGCGTACTTGATTTGATCTCGATTAAGTCCCATACACCGTCTGAGACATTATCAAGAATATCGATAATACAAGTTAAATCATTCGCTTCAAACCGACCTTGAAAGATTGTTTTTGCCCCACCGTCTACTGCATCCTTGGTTCTGTGAGTTAAAGAACCATACTTAGAAAAATTGTCAAACCCAAGTTTGACACCATCTTGATATAGCTGTTCAGCATACATTTCAAACTCATGTCCGGCATCGAACATGGCCTGCGTATTTTCATCGATCTCAGGTAACCGATGTTTTTCAAACTTCTTCAGCCATAACCATGCGGGATGTTTGAGAAACAGCATGTAGTCGGATTTCGAGAGGATCATAATTTCTTAAATAGATGATTATCATGATGAAGGAATATTTCAGTACCTTTTTCGCATATTCTCTCTTCGTCTGTATCAATGGTGATAATACCCAAGGTCTTTTTAGTATGACAGTTAGGACATAAGATCCATAAATTATGTAACTTCTCAGTACCTCCTTTGTGTTTATCAATGATATGGTCTGCATGTATGTACTGTTTTTTCTTACCATTTGCATTTATATATTCGAAACTAATTCCACAAATCTGGCATGAATAATTTTCTAAGATTTTAATACGCTCTTTCTGGGCAGCACTATCTTGTCGTACCGTATACTTTCCTTCTTTTTCGACATAAGCATTCCCATGAGGAATATATTTTTTAGCTAACTCAATAACATCATCTCTATATCTAGCGGTTTCAATTTCGACTATCTCGTCATCGACAAGCATATCCTCTAGCTCCTCCTCTTTGCTAGTTTGAATATCTAGGTTTTGCTGGATAACCGCTTCGGCTTCTCTGTTGAAATCTGAATCTAGATGCCTTGAGACATTGAAAATAAAATCTGTGGTACCCCAACTTAAGGATTTATCTTTGTAATCAAAAGGGGTTGTTATGCGGTTGTGTACCTTGATGAATTCATTATTGTTTCTCAATACCGATCTGACAAATTTGGCAAATCTATAAAATGAAGTATATTTTTCTCCGTTAGTACCGGATATGTTGATATCGTATCCCACGATGTGGGCGAATTTTTTAAACTCTTTATATTTGACAGCAATATACTCCTCAGGGTTGTAGACTGCCAATAGTACCCCGACGAACCGATAATCAAAATATGATTTTTTCGATTTCACCACAAATCTTTTCTCTACAGTACCAATAAACTCATCAATTCTAATCTCAACTTTTCGATCTTCATTTAACAATGATTTAAGCGCGTTTCGTATGAATTCTGGATCTTCTTGGGCATATCGCATGAGCATTTGTTTGGGGAAATATTGTCCTGATTGGATAAGATTGACCATATCTTTTAACGCATGATCTAACATTGCGACAATATCCTTGGCGTTGAGGTCGAAATGCTTTTGAAAGGTAGCAACCGCTTGATATTTGTATCCTTCGTCTTCTTCATAAAATCCAGGATCACGCAATACATATTTAGAGTACTTTGTCACGTAATGATTTATATTTTTCCCGATCACATAGTAATTATTCATTGTTTAGAGAGGTACTATGGCAAGTATAACTTAAATATATTGACGATGTATCTGTTTTTAGAACAGAAAGTCAACATTGGATGTTTGTCCTGCGTTCAGCCCACGTTGAGAAACGAAGTGCACCACTAAGTAGGGAGGTGGTAGTTAATTGTTAGCTAATATTTCAAACAACTCATCGTATCCAAACACAATTATGAGCTGACTCTGATGTAGTTTGGGGAGTTGTTTAGATAGTTCATTTGATTCGATAAATTGTTCTTCAATTTGCGCCTTATTTTCTCTTTCGCCTTCAGGAAAAACCCAGATCCAATAGCCTTTTTCCATATCTACATATAAAAAATGGTAAGCTAGCTCACTCTCAGCACCACACTTACCGCATTTATAGCTATTAATTGAACGAGTATTAATTCGCGTTATCAACTCCGCGTGTACTGTCACGTTAACACTCTCAAAAAGATCTAGGTCAACAATATTCCCACATGCACATTTAATTGAATAAGAAGAAAATTGTGTCATATATTTCTAGATCTTAGCTGCTTTTAGCTATCAGTTGGTGAAGGCTAACTAGTTTTTTCTAGTTAGTGACGATTATACTATTCCCTAGTCGACAATCACAACTTAAAGTTTTGATGTATAGACCGTCAAAACGCCTACTTTTACTCAAATAAAAGAAAGTCAACATTGGATGCTGCCATGCGTCAGTGCTATCAATTCACTCTGATGCCGGACCATAAAGTGTCTTAGTTTATTTGGTTTCGGAAATCTCTTCAAACTTAGCGGTCATAGTTGGATTGCCTTGGGTTAGTCTTTTAATTGTCAGATCTTCTGCTTTATTATTTGCTAGACGAAGATTATTTTCAGAAGACAAGAGTGCATCTTTAGTTTTTTGGAGATGGTCGATGGTTTTGTCGATTTCCTCAATAGCAGTTTTAAACTTACGACTGGCGAGGTCGTAATTCTTGGCAAAACCATCTTTAAACTTACTAATATTTTCTTCAAAATGGGTGATGTCGATATTTTGACTCCTCACAAGGGCAAGCTCCGACTTATATTTCAGAGAGTTCATAGCCGCATTCCGCAACAAGGTTATTATGGGGATGAAAAATTGTGGACGAACGACATACATTTTGGGGTATTTATGGGAGACATCAAGAATACCTGTATTGTATAGCTCACTTTCGGCTTCTAGGAGTGTAACGAGGACGGCGTATTCACATTTCTTTTCAGTGCGATCTTTGTCCAGTTCTCGTAAAAAATCTTCATTTCTTTTTTTCGTAGTAGTTTCGTCGCCTTCATTCTTCATCTCAAACATGATCGAGATAATTTCATTACCCGCTTCTTCAGTTTCTCGATAGATATAATCACCCTTACTTCCAGAAGTTGAATCGTTGTCTTTTTCAAAGTAGGCGTTTTGAAATGCAGTCGCTCGGAGTTTGTTGAATTCGGTCTCACAATGTTGCTCCAAAGTCTCACCCACCATTTTGGTACTAAGTTTTAATTTCATATCTTTACGAAGGGTGATTTCATCATCTTTCATCTTAATTATGTCGTCTTTAGTCTTAAGTTCGATCGTATATTTTTCATTTAATGTTGTAACAAGTAATTGTTTCTCAAAGTCTTTGTTTTTTAGTTCACCAACAAGTTGGTCTCTCTCTTTCTCAATTGTATTGACCGCTTCGGTGACAGCAAGTTTTTTCTCAAGATCAACGCTATTGATTTTTGATTTCATCTCAGACATTTCTGAATCCTTCTTTGCAAGTTCAACTTGTAATGTATTCGTAATGTTTGCCTCGGCGAGTTTGACAGAATTTGCTTTGTCTTCAGCGAACAATCTCTCACGTTCTTTTAATTCTTGATTAAATTCCTCATTGCGAACTTGCTTTAGAATATCAGCATAACCAGCCTCATCTACTTTAAAGGCTGCATTGCATTTTGGACATATAATTTCGTTCATATTGGTTCTTTTAATTTGATTGTTACTACAGTATATTTCAAACTCCAAGTATCACCCGAAGCTAGTAGATCTTTATTATAACTTAATATATTTACTAACGTTTCCTGAATGTTTTTCTTAATTAACAATAACGAACAACTATTCATTTACTTCTATCTTTCGCATAAAACTAACAATTTCCTGATCAACAATAACATCTTCAGGTTGTATGGGAGATGTTAGATATAAACCATCCAAACTTGTACATCTGCTTAATGCTACATATGTTTGCCCATGGGCAAATGCCCCATCGGTTAGATCAACTGCTACTGATTCATAAGTTTGTCCTTGTGATTTGTGAATAGTTATCGCCCATGCTAGTCGAATCGGAAACTGTGTAAACGAACTAACAATTTCTTTCTCTAGCTCGCGTTTCTCGGCGTCATAATAATACCGAATTGAATTCCACGATTCTTTTGAAATCGTGTGTTCAACGCCATCAATATTCACTCGAATAATGTCATCACTTAGTTTTGTAACTACCCCCACCGTTCCGTTTACCCACCTTGGTGGTTTCTGACGGTCGTTTTTTAATAACATTATCTGAGCGCCTTCTTTTAATCTCAGCTCTTTCTCTGTAGGGAATGAACTTTCTTTCAAATCGCCCGAGATTTCTGCTATGTATACTTTTTCTTCACCATCTAGTTCAGCGAGCTTTTCGTGATTTATTCTTGATACTGTAGCGTTATGCCCTGCGAGTGTTAAATATCCTGTTTCTGGTAACGCAATTTCCGCCCGCTGATTCAAATGGCTTAACACATCTGAATTAACATTCCCGTCTCTAACTGCATTCAATAACCGAATAAAATCCTGATCTTTCTGTCTAAAGATGTGGTTTAGTTCGAATATTTTGAGGTCAATCTCTTTGTATACAGGAGCGTTGAAAAAATAGATACCTTCGTAGTTATGGTCAAAATATCTATGAAGCTCTCCATCAGAAACCACAGGTGGTAACTGAAATAGATCGCCGAACATAATCACCTGTAATCCACCGAAAGGTGAGTTATTATCACGTGCTATTTGCAATTTAATATTAATAGCCTCCATAAGATCAGCTCTCACCATTGATATTTCATCAATTACCAGTGCATCCAAGTGTCGTAAAATTTCCTTGGTTTTGTAGTCAACCTTCAATGAAGTTAAGTCTTGTAATTCAGGTGCAAGTTTGAAGAAAGAATGAATAGTTTGTCCTTCTACGTTAAGGGCCGCAACGCCAGTTGGAGCAACGACAGCTACTTGTTTACTTGTATTTTCTACAAAGTATCTCAGCAAAATTGATTTACCTGACCCTGCTTTTCCTGTGATATATGAAGTAAGCCGATTGTTTTCAATTTCATTAAATACCGTTTCTTGCTCATCACTTAATGTGATTCCGTCGAGATCATGTATTGAAGTATTAAGTTTTGTTCTTGTGGAGGGTTTTTGGGGCAAATCTTTAATTTTCGCTTCATGGGGGTTTTTTGCGTCTGATGAGTTTGACTTTCCGAGAAGGAACCCAAATCCAAATATGATTGCAATTGCTATTAGATATTCCATTATTCGTCTTGACCTGTCTCAAAAGTAAGGTTGGGAAGATTATTAACAATATCCACAGTTTGTACACTGACATTTATTACACTAAGTAATAGATCCAGAATATATCGAGGATTGTTAACCTCTTTTGCCCAGTCATTAGGGTCATTCACAATTTCACTCGCTGGATCGGTCCTGACCTGATATCGATCTATGATCCACTCAATTGCACTTCTTCCATTTACTACATATTCATATGCTTTCTCTGGAATGTTTTCTAGTTTGATTTGATCGTTATAGATAATCGTGTCTTTTGTCTCTTTATTAGTAAACTTCATCTTTTTTACTTGATAATCTTTATGTTGTGTGCCGCTTACTTTGACACCTTCATATGGTGGTACATCCTCATAATTAATATGTAAGTCTGCTAGTTTTCTTCCAGCCTTACTAAATGCCCAGAAGTCTTTTACACTCTCTACTAGCGGAATATGGGGCAGCATTTTCTTGAGATCATTGGCAAACGTCTCACGATAGTCTGAACTGTGAAGAATCCCGTAAACATAGTAGAAAATATCTTCTTTTGAAATACTTTTGTCACTATACTGATCTCTTGCCCTATCTAAAATAAAATCACTTACGCCATCCCTTTTTATATGATCACCCTGAATCTGGCTGTCAAATAAGCTAGGCCTGTCATTCTTATCTTCTGCATAGTAAAAGAGGGGGAAAATTTGTGTATCGCCATTATAGTGGAGATCAGTAAGTTCGCAAGAAATCAAAGGAGATCCATTCTTAGTGTTAACACATATAAACCTATCATGAGAACTACTTTCATTATGTTGTAAGAAATTGTCGTTAAAACCTGGACGTTCTATCAAAGGTCTGTGGTAATAAAGTATTTGCTTTGTAAAAGGACGATATAAACTTGTTGTCATAGAATCTTTTTCATATGTGTGGATTGTTCTATTCACTAAATCTCCCTGTAATTTAGTGGTCCAACTGATTTTTCCAGGGTCTGTGTCTATGAAGTCCTCTACTGTTTGTCCATGTTCCAGTTTTTGAAAGGTTTTTACTTGGTTGTTGTAGAAGTTAATCATCTTCTTCATGTTTTTTTCAATTGTTTTTGACTTGAAGTTATAAACCCATGGATCTCGATTTGTTGAAATCCCAATCGCGTAAGTGGTGAATACCGATTGAGAATTTTCATTGAACTTTCTTTCAGGTGCTATTGGTATTTGGGACTCAAATAGATTTGAACGTTTTTCAAGCCAATCTCCGTGCTCATTTGGTTCTATTTTCTGCCAACTCATTTTGGAGTTATTTATTGAGCCAAACTCTTTTATTATCTCTAATTTACGGTCTTTGTTTAGATAATCACCAATATCATGGTAATGTATCTCTGCCGTATCGTTATTTTTGTCAGGATTCTTAACAAGGAGAGTAATTGAAATTGGAGTACGTGAACCCGAGCCAAATATTTTTCCGCCTTCCTTTCGACTCAATTCTCCACTAGTTCGTTGATTGCCTCGAAGGTTAAATACCCAGATGCTAGAAAATTCTCTTTCAATAGTTTTACGAAATCCATCCATACTGTTACCTTCTAACCAACCACCGTTTGATACGAACGCAATTATTCCTCCATGCTTAGGATCCAAACGGTCTGTACTCCAACGGAAAGCTTTTATATAGGAATCGTAAAGAGATTTATTCAACCCTGCCGTTGACTCTTTTGCATATGTTTCGGAAATTTTTGCTTCTAGTTTAGGATAACTTTGATTTTGAGCATTATCGTTAGCTGATCTTTGACCCACAGAATAAGGTGGGTTACCAATGATTACCCGAAGTGGAGCGTTTTTTTGTTTTTCAACACGCTCAGAGTTTTCAGCGAGTGACTCACTAAATAACTTGTTAGCTTCAGTTTCTCCAAGCTGAAATGTATCTGTTAAAACAATACCTTCGAATGTTTCATATTCATCTTTTTCTAGGAGGCCATGATAGGTGTTTTCTATATTTACTGCGGCAATGTAGTAGGCAAGCAGTACTATCTCATTAGCAAATATTTCGTTCTTATATTTCCTTTCAAGATCCTTGGGTTTGATTAACCCACTTTGTAATAGTCGGGTGATAAATGTACCTGTACCTGTGAACGGATCTAAGATATTAATGTTTTCATCTGTAAGAGACCTTCCAAACTCCTTTTTGAGTAGATCGTCAACAGAATGGATAATAAAGTCAACTACCTCGACAGGAGTAAAGACGATTCCTAGCTGTTCAACCATCTTTGGAAAAGCTGCTTTAAAAAACTTATCATATAACTCAATTATGATTTTTTGCCTAGCTTCAGCATTATCAATCCCTTCCACACGTCGTCTTACAGAAGCATAGAATTCTTCTAGTAATTGCAATTCTTTTGGCTCTACAGCACTTGCCTCAATTACGTTTAGTGTCTCCTGCATAGATACCGAGACAATATTATTGTTTACGAATGAGTAATCTTTGAATAAGGCTTCAAAGATCGGTTTGGTAATGATGTGTTGTGAGAGCATTTCAATTGCTTCTTCTTCGGTAACTGATGGATTGATATTCTTGTGGAGTCCATTTAAGAATTCTTGGAATGCTTTCTGGTGATCGCCTTCTTCATTTACTAATTTAGTAATTCGTATAATCTGTTTTTCAGCAATCTCTGCAACACTTTTTGCCCAACTTTCCCAGTAACCACGGGTTCCGACCTTCTCAACCAATTTTGCGTATATTACACTCTGTAAATTATTGAAGTGAAGTGTCATTTGTTTTGCCACCTCACCAGTTTTTTGTGGAGAATCATTTGTTGGGTCACCATCACCATCAGGATCCACTTGACCTACAAGTATTTGTTCAGGACGATTCTTGTTCAATTCTATCTTGTTAACTATGGCATTGAACCTGTCATCATGGGCACGTAGTGCGTTAAGTACAGTCCAAACCACTTTGTAGCGTTCGTTGTCATCAAGGGCTTTTTCTGGCTCAATATCAGAAGGAACGACAATTGGGATGATGATGTACCCATATTTCTTCCCTTCGCTTTTTCTCATAACACGTCCTACTGATTGAACCACATCAACTTGCGAATTTCGTGCTGATAGGAACAAGACGGCATCGAGTGTAGGAACATCAACCCCCTCACTTAAACACCGCACATTTGTAAGAACACGTGATTGCAAAGGATCATTTGAATCTTCTTTTAACCAAGACATGAGTTTGTCGCGATCAGTTGCCGACATCGTTCCATCAATATGTTGGGATTGTAAGTTGACAAGCTTTTTTTGTTTGAGTTCGGGGGTTGAATCTTTATATACTGTACTCGCAGTGTTAAAAGTATCTGTTATCTTTTTAGAAAACCTGATACTTTGACAAAACGCAACGGCTCGGTGCATCGGATTGGGATCATTTACTTCTAGAAATCCACTGTCTCCAAGTATCTGCTTTGACATTGCATTCATACAACCAATAAGTTTAGAAATGTCGTCCGTACCAATCTCATTATTTTCGTCCTTAATCATCTTCTGAACTGCTGGAGTAATATCATTTTCCGACAAGGTTAATATAAGTACCTTGTAATCTGATAGTAGATCGCGTTCTACTGCTTCACCAAAACCGATACGATAGATTTCCTCTCCATACAACGATTCATCGTCCATTGATGTCAAAACAGCATCAGAGCGAGCAGCTTTACTTTTGGATTCCTCACTATATAAACGAGGGGTCGCTGTCATGTATAGACGTTTTTTTGCCTCAATAAATTTGTTGTCATGTACTTTGACGAAAGCTGACTCATCTTCCTCAGCAAGGGTTACACCTGTGGTGCGATGTGCTTCATCACAAATGATTAAGTCAAACTCTTTATACTTACTACCAATACTACTAAGACGCTTTTGTGCTTTTGAAATTACATCAATGGATTGGTATGTTGAGAAAACTACGGTTAAACCACTTTTGTTGCTAGCTTCAAAATATTCAAACTGTCTTAAGATATCTTTGATATTTGTGGAAGCGGGAAGGGCTAAATCAACGACACTATAATTCCCTTGATCGTTTTGATCTTCCTTTTTTGAAACTTTGGGGTCGGAACATATTGCGACAGGATTTATTTTCTCACTAGCATCGGAAGTCCACTCCCGCAAAGTTTGACCCAACAAAGCTATTGAAGGGACAAGGAAAAGTACAGTTCCATTTGGTCCAGCAACATCTTCGGCAATCCGTAATGATGTAAATGTCTTACCTGTTCCACATGCCATTATCAATTTGCCTCTATCGTTTTTCTCAAAATACTTTTTAGTACGTGTTAGTGCTTCTTGTTGGTGAGAATATAGAGTCTTTTTTTTAACTCGTGCCTTTTCACCAAATATTCCTTGATCGATCTTATTCCAGTCAACCGGTGCCTCTTGTAGGTCATATAGATTAATTCGAGTTACCGGAGGGTCTTGGTTTTTTAGTGATTCGTTTGCATTAGAAGACCAGTTGTTTGTTGTTGATACCCATAAACGATTTGAAAATTTAACTTTATTGCCTGAGTCATCTGTAAAACTTTTGCCTGAAGTTGACAGGAATGTGTCTACTGTTGCTTTGTTGATATAAGCATCTTCTTGAAAGCATTTCGTCTGTATAGCCCAATAAATACCTTCTACTGTTTTCGCAACGAGATCAATACCAACATCGGATCCACCCAAATCTGATCGAAACGGAAATTCATTCCACACCCAGACATTTTCTAGAATTGCATCATATTTGGGGTCTGTTAGAAAATATGCTTGAATTAATCTTTCAAACCGATCCCCTTTATTTCTTTCAGAAGTTGAAAGTTCTCTGTGCTTTTGTAGTACCTGTTTAAAATTCATTTTTTATTCTCGTTGGATTATTATTGTAGTAGCCAACGGAGTAATTATAGCCTAATAGATTATGTATTCACAGGGGACGGATTAGAAATATAGTTGTTTGGAATATGCGAAATGGAAACGTATACGATAAAATACTTAAATGTCGGAAGCAGATAATCCATATCAAAACATTATCAATGCAAGGAAGTCGATTAAGCTATTGGCTAATTTAGTAGATGCTGTCTCTTCTCCACTACAAGAAAAAACTATTCGCTACGGGAAATTGAGCCTAAACACTACATCTGGTTTAATGAAATATTCCGATAGGAAGCCAATGATATTGAGAAAATCGAGTAGAACATACCCGTTGGTACACACACTCATTCTGAATGGTGGTAATGAAACTACTTATGACGACTTGGCAATAGTTTCCAATGCAACTAACAGCAAGGAATTTCAAGTCAAGATTCGTTCAACTGTTAAGGAATTAAGGAGGCGGCTTGGTATGAACCATATGAAGAATCCTGAAGAAAATATTTTCGTACCTACAGGAAGTGGTTATATCTTGAATTCATAACGTTCAATTATTAAACCCACCCTTTCCCACCCCCTTACTCTCTTTTTCACCTTTGACCTCCGGACGGGGATATACCATAGAATGGGTCAATGAATAAGAGACTCAATGTTTGTGATGTAAAGATATCTTTATTAGAATCAGCGAACTATAATCCACGCAGTTGGTCGGAAGCAGCTATTGCTGATCTTACCGAAAGCGTAATTAAATATGGGATTGTTGATCCAATTATCGTAAATGGCGCAAAGAATCGGAAGAACATTGTTATCGGTGGTCACTTTCGATTGAAAATTGCAAAAGACCTTGGATATAAGGAAATCCCTGTTGTCTATATTGACCTTCCAGACATTGAGAAAGAGAAGGAGCTGAACCTTCGTCTCAATAAAAACACTGGTTCATGGGATTATGAGTTACTCAAAGATTTCGATATTGAATTACTAATGGATATTGGTTTTGACGATAGTGATCTATCTCACATATGGGATGATCAACTTGGCGTTGAAGATGACGACTTCAATGTCACAGATGAACTGAATCAAATAATAGAACCCAAGACAAAACGTGGAGAAATATATCAACTTGGTAAACATCGTCTCATTTGTGGAGACGCTACTGACCACAAAATCATTCAGAAACTTTGTGGTGGTAAACAAGCAAGCATGGTCTATTGTGACCCTCCATACAATATTTCTCTCGACTATAACAAAGGGGTTGGCAACAAAAGTAACTACGGTGGCACAACTCAGGATCGAAAGAGCGCAACTGAGTATAAAGCTTTCCTCACAAAAACGATTGAGAATGCTCTTCAACATGCATCGTCGGATACTCACCTGTTTTACTGGTGTGATGAAAAGAACATTGGGTTGGTTCAGGAGATCTATAAAGAACTAGGAATCGAGAACAAACGGGTGTGTTTATGGATAAAAAACAACTTTAATGTTACGCCAAACGTTGCGTTCAATAAGGTCTACGAACCGTGTGTTTATGGAACAATAGGCAGTCCCTATTTGGCAACAAACGTCACAAAATATCACGAAATACTTAATAAAGAGGTTGATAGTGGGAATCGAGCAATCGACGATATTATTGACTTATTTAATATCTGGCTGGTAAAAAGAATACCAACGCAAGACTACGAGCATCCAACTGAAAAACCATCAACGCTTCACGAAAAACCCTTGAAACGATGTACAAAACCAGGGGATATAGTTCTCGATCTGTTCGGAGGCTCTGGATCAACGATGATGGCTTGTGAACAACTTAATCGTGCCTGTTATATGGTTGAGATAGAACCGATCTTCTGTGATCTGATTATTCGTAGGTATCAGCAACTTACTGGAAAGGAGGCGGTACTGTGGACATAAATATAGGGGATATTTTCCAGCTTGGTGATCACTTGTTACTCTGTGGAGATTCGTTAGAACAGGATCAGGTTGAAAGGTTACTTAATGGTAAGTCAATCGATCTTGTTCTTACCGACCCTCCGTATGGTGTTGGGTATGTCGAGAACAAGTCGGGATTTGCAAAAATTAGCAACGACACCGTGATTGCAAACGATGAGGAGCAATCGGAAGATGAGTATGCGATCTTCACCCAAGGATGGATTGGGTCGGTTCTTCCATATCTTAACGACAAGAATACGTTTTATATATTTAATTCCGACAAGATGATTTTCGCCTTACGAGAGGGCATGCGACAAGCTGGAGTACGGTTTACACAAATACTTATTTGGATAAAGAACCATGCAGTAATTGGTCGGATGGATTATCTTCCACAACATGAGTTTATAGCATACGGTTGGTTTGGCACTCACGAGTTCCACAAGAGTAAAGACAAGTCGATACTTTTTTATCCTAAACCAAACAAGAGCAAACTACATCCAACCATGAAACCGGTTGGATTACTGCGCCGATTAATTCTCAACAGTACGAAGGTTGGAGATGCTGTATACGATCCGTTCGAAGGATCTGGATCAACACTTATTGCGTGTGAGCAGACAAAACGGAGATGTTTAACGATTGAGGTAGATCCAAAGTATTGTCAAACAATAATTGACCGGTTTAACAAATTAACCGATAAGGAGGTGAAAAGGTTGTAATCATGCCTAAACGTACAAAAGCAGTCGAAAAAAAGATAGAAACCAATAAAGAATTACTCATCGATCGGTTTCGAAAAACGCCTATTATCCAGGTTGCGTGTGAAAAGGTAGGTGTGGGCAGAGCAACTTACTATCGTTGGAAAAAAGAAGATCCTTTATTTGCCGAAGAAGCTGAAAACGCCATAGCTGAAGGTGTCGGACTAATAAACGATATGGCCGAGTCACAACTCATATCAGCGATCCGTGATAAACATATGACTGCAATCATCTTTTGGTTAAAGAATCGACACGAAGCATATAAAACTCGAGTTGAGCTTTCAGCAATAAAACCAAACTGTGAAGAACTTACCCCTGAGCAACAAGAAACGGTATCAAAAGCGCTGGTCCTTGCAGGATTACTACCAGAACAAAATGAACCGCATGAATGACCCTGAAATATCCAAAATTTACACGGATAGGAGTGTACGTAAAGAGATTTGTAGAAGTAGTCATTACTGGTTCTTTACTGTTTACCTAAGTCAGAGTGGACACATGAAATACAAAACTGCTCTGTTTCAGAAAGAGATATTTGAGATCACGGAGAATGATGCAGTTCGGAATTCGGTGATAGTCGCATTTCGAGGGTCTGCAAAATCAACAATAATCTCACTTTCTTATCCGATCTGGGCGATGATTGGTAGGCCTGAGAAGAAGTTTATAGTTATCCTTAGTCAAACCCAAAGCCTGAGTCGACAAATACTCGGCAATATAAAAAAAGAGCTTGAAACAAACGATTTGTTAGTAAACGATTTTGGACCATTCAGTGAAGATGATGCGGAATGGCGAGCGGGTGTATTGGTGATACCTAAGTTCAATACTCGTATTATGGCCCTTTCGGTGGGTGAAGGAATACGTGGTCTAAAACACGGAGCCATTCGACCTGATCTTATAATCTGTGATGATGTAGAAGACCTCCAGACGGTTAAAACACGAGAAGGTCGAGACAAGGTATATCAATGGCTTATGGGTGATGTAATTCCTGCAGGAGATGTCGACACGAAGTTGGTTGTGATCGGAAATCTACTTCATGAGGACAGCTTAATGATGCGTCTTTGTGAAAACATTGAAGAAGGCAGCATGAATGGTGTATATCGACAGTATCCTTTGTTGGATGAAGATGACAATCCTCTATGGTCAGATAAGTTTAAGACACCTGAAGATATTCAGGTGCTTAGGCAGAAAACACCAGATGAAGCGTCATTTTCCCGAGAGTATTTGTTAACAATCATTTCAGATAGCGAACGTGTAGTTCATCCAGAGTGGATACATTACTACGATGAATTATCAGAAACAAAATCGATCGCATTATCGGTAACAGGGATTGATTTAGCTATTTCCGAAAAAAGTAGTGCTGACTATACCGCAATGGTTTCTGCTCATGTGGTTGGGCATTACCAAGAAAGGATAATTTACATACTACCGAACCCTATTAATGAAAAGATGTCATTCCCAAAAACTATTACAATGGCTAAAGAAGTATCTCAGGCGGTGGGTAATGGAATGAAAACTAAGATATACGTCGAAAGCGTCGGTTATCAAAAGTCACTTGCGCAACAACTCGTCGAGGAGGGATATCCAGCGGAAGAAGTTCCGGTGCATGGAAGTGATAAGCGTGAACGACTTTCATTGACCACGTACCTTATCAAGTCTGGCCGAGTTTTGTTTCCAAGAAAAGGAGCCGAAAAACTAATCGAGCAGATAGTCGGATTTGGGGTCGAAAAACATGACGATTTGGCGGATGCATTTAGTCTCCTTGTTAATACGGTTACTATAGATCCCCCCAGACGACCCGCAAGGGTATTTTCTAAAAAGCCACACGGTTGGTAACTGCATCTGGAGTTTCTGTATTGTAGCGGTACAATCCTGCTCCAATGGATACCGAAAGTATTAGTCCAATACCGTACTGTCTCTACGCACGCAAATCGAGTGAATCAGATGAACGGCAAACCATGTCAATAGATTCACAGATCAAAGAGATGACAGAATTGGCAGTAAAAGAGGGTTTACAGATACGCGATATACGGAGTGAAAGCCATTCAGCAAAAGATTCTGGAATGCGACCTGTTTTCAGCCAGATTATTACTGATATTAGGCGATCTGAATTTGAAGGAATTCTTACGTGGGCACCAGATAGACTCAGTAGAAACGCTGGAGATTTGGGTCAACTCGTTGATTTAATGGATCAGGGGAAGCTGAGACAAATTCGCACTTACTCACAAACCTTCACCAACGACCCCGCTCAAAAATTTCTTCTTATGATTCTTTGTAGTCAAGCAAAACTTGAGAATGACCAGAAGGGTGTCAATGTTAAACGTGGTATTCGAGCAAAGTGTGAGATGGGCTGGAGACCCGGACCAGCTCCGATAGGATACATGAACATATCGCAAGCTGGAGTCAAAAAGATCATTCCAGACCCAGAAAGAGCACCGTTGATAAAAGAGATCTTTGAGTTGTTTGGAGAAGGATGTTGGCATGGTAGGGACCTTAAACAGACGATGGATAAGGCTGGTTTCACTACCCCAACTGGTAAACCAATTGCTCTGAGTGCAATCTACCGAATTCTTAAGAATCCCTTTTATTATGGAGAGTTTGAGTATCCAACAAGTACTGGGAGTCTGTATCAAGGATCGCATGAGCCATTAATTTCAAAGTATATATTCGAAAAAGTGCAAAAGAAAATGACGGTACCAGCCAAATCTAAATGGGGCAGTGTTGAACTTGATTACAAAAACATATTCCGATGTGGTGAATGTGGGTACCGAATTACTGGAGAGTTAAAAAATAGAAAGTTAAGAAATGGGCGTATTAGGAAACATATTTACTATCACTGTACCCGTACACCGTTTAAAAAATGCGGGCAACCATCAATAACTGAACAAGATCTAGAGACTGAAATACTCCGATTCATCAAAGAGAACCTTGGCGCATTAAAGGTAAGTGAAGAACTACAAGAATCAATCAGGAAATACGAACAACTACGAGATCATGTACTTGATAACAATGGGATCATTAGCTATGGGGAAGATTTGGATCTGGTTGGGTACGTAAAGCGAGTGGTTCGAAGTGGAAGTCGACAGGCGAAGCGAGAATTGATATATGGAATTTCACCAAGACCAGTGTTAGTAAAACAGAAACTACTTGCCCATCCGACCTAAGAATCAGTTGATATCCTTGAGAGACGTCTTCCGATACTACTGTCATGATAAGCGAAGTAACTATATGGGCCATTTTCAGTATCTACACAATCCCAAGTCAAATCGTCATTAAAATAGTTCTTTCCGATTTTTTCGTTAAGGAGTTTCTTCACAAACAATACAAAAAACTTGGGAGCAATATCAAAGTGACTATATTTATTTCTAAACATGAAATCGGAAGGTTTTACTTTTGCTCCGTGGATTATTTTATTTCTGAGTGTATAAAACTTATCTGCCCACATTACCTTCACAGGTGCAACTTCCCATTCCCAACCAGGGGTTCGTCTCCTTATTGAAGTATATCTAATCTTTTGTTTACTGCCTATACAAGTAAGCGTTCTTGTAATTTCTTTAAATTCCTTCCTTTGACCTGATTCAGGCAGGTTAAGTAACACCTCAAAAGAAGTACACATCAATAAGGCGCGTGCATTAATGCTTAGATGTGGATTATTAAAGTATGCCTCAAACATTAAATCAGTAGCTCTCATGATCCTTTTTACAAAAGTTATGTTACTTTTCTTAACATCTAATAGTTTAGTTAGCAATTCCCCATCAAGACTAAACCTCAAGGGCTCTGGAACAAACGGTGGTGCATGAAATTTCAATTCTCCAAGCTTATATCCACCATCTAACTTTCGGATAATAAATCCGTTTTGTTGCGAGATAGACATAGATTTAGGGTTGAAGTTCTGAATAGCAAATGTAAAATTTTCAGATGTCGCAACCCAGTGACCACTATTTTCTCCATCTAGATTTACGTTATTTCTTGACAAAAAGCCTAAAAACATAATTAACCTAACTTCGTCAACTAATCTAAACTCATCGTCGTTAAACTCCCGGAAATCTGTTTTTCCTATACTGAGAACGCCAATATCACCGAGTGGTTTTTCGTTTTGTACATTCGATTGAAGTAATTTACCAATGTGGTCTCTTAAATCTGTATCCTTGATGTAATCTCTACCGACTCGGTCAAAGTTCCATACCTTAACATCTCCGAAAGAAACTTCATCCCGATCAATTAAGTGTAAGTAGGGGAAATATACGATTTGCATACATAATAAGATATCACCTATACACCAGGCTGAACCTTTGGAACCAAAACCACACCTTACCTAATATTGGCGGTTTTTCGGAAATAATATTGCAAGCCACAAAGGGCTAAATAGGAAGTTTTTTCGAGTTGTTTTCTCTAGGCTGAAACGGTGAGCATCCTCATTTGGTTGGGAGACAGGGATTCGAACCCCAATTGTGCGGACCAGAACCGCAAGTCCTACCATTAGACGATCTCCCAACAATGGAGATATTGTAACATTCATTAAAAAGATTTTGCCGTATTCATGTACCAATTTTTTGCTATAATACATATGTGACTAAACTTGTATTCATCACGCACCCGTCTGTTGAGATTGATGAATTTACCCCCATTGACCAGTGGAATTTATCTGAAGAAGGTATAGAACAAGCACAACGGTTATCCTCGCTACAAGAGTTAAGTAAATTTGACACATTGTATTCAAGTCCTGAACCAAAATCAGTTACAGTTGCATTGATGCTTTCAGATTATTACCATAAACTTCTACCGATTGATCATAAAGTTGTGGGATTAAAAGAAATACATGGTCGAAGATTTATTCCTCCAGAAATTTTTAAAGAAGCAACAAAGATGTGGTTTGATAATCCGACACAAAATCCAAACGGATGGGAATCACTTAAAGAGGCACAAAAACGCATTGTTTTTACTATAGAAAACATTATGTCAAAAGAAAAAGACAATACGGTCGTTATTGTTGGCCACGGTGGAACTGGAACATTATTAAAGTGTAGTATTAAAAAAGTTAAACCAGTAATCGAGGAAGATCAGTCATCACAAGGGAGTTATTTTGTTGCAGATTGGGACACAAGGTCTCTGGTTAAGGATTGGCAACAGTACTAATTATTCATGAAATTTGTAAGACAAGAAAACGAAATTATTATGAGGATTGAACGTGGAGAAAAGGTTGTAGAGTCCATTAAAGAGTTATGTATAACCGAAAAAATTGAAGGTGGGTTTTTCTATGGTCTAGGTGCAGTAGATTGGGTGGAAGTCGCCCACTATAACGTTCCGAACAAAAAGTACCGTTCTCAGGAATTTGAACAAGCTTTTGAGGTGACAAATCTCACAGGAAGCATAGGGGTGTTTGCTAGTGAGGTGGTTGTTCATGTACATATAACCCTATCTGACACTGAAATGAACGCGTTTGGTGGACACGTGGTTGAAGCAATTGTGTCTGGGACAATGGAAATTTTGCTCACACCGTTATCTCGACTCCAAAAAATAAGTGACGATTCTATTGGTCTTAAGATATTTGATCTATAATTTTGGTCAGTGATTTGGTAGAGTATAAGAATGCATCAGCGATATGGGTTCACTTTGATTGAACTTCTCGTTGTGATTGTTATCATTGGTCTTTTGGCTGGAATAGGAATTGCTAGTTTTCAGGGTTCTATTGCGCGATCACAGATGGCAAAAATGGGAGCCGATATGAAAGAGATTGCTGAAGCTGCAAAAAAATGGAATATTGTTGAAGGTGGAGGAGTAACATGGCCTGCTGACGTTATACCAGATCTACCAAGTACCCTTATTTCTGCTGGTTATTTGGAGTCATTTCCCCGTCCACCATGGCCAAATGGCAGATACGATTGGGAGAACTGGACTAATGGAACTATTCAACAAGTCACATGCAGAGACTGTTCATCAAGTGGTGTTTTAGGTGCATGGATCCCAACGTATCATCTATGTATTCGCGGTGCATGTGTTGGCGGGACGCGTATTAATTGACAACAGAATGTTTAACAAGGAAATTGAAACTCTAAGTACTGAAGAGACATATAAGGCCAAACGTTTTTTAAAGATTTGGGAAGTTTTGTCGTGGTTTAGTGTTGCCATTGTTGTGGCGATGTTGGTTTTGCGTCCAACATTTCCATATGGACCAAAGGAAATCTGGATGGGGATGGTTGCGGTTCGTACATTATGGATGGTGGGTTATTATCATTTTTTTCCAGAAAAATACAGGTTACAAATAAGGTTTGTTATTCTTGAGACATTCATTTTTATTCTATTCGCTTTTGCGGTTATCCATATTGCTGGGGGAGTTGTCACTGATCGGTTTTATATTTTGATAATTGTTTTATTCTTTTTGGCCATTGGGTATAGTGCTCGTTTGATTTGGCCAGCTGCAATTTTTATCTTGGTGTTAAGTGTTGGATCATTTGCGGTTGACCCGAGCCAATGGGAAGGGGCTATAGATAGACCTACCACCACTGTCTTTAAATTGATAATGCCATTTATGGTTGCATACATTGGGAGGTATTTAGCAAAAGAGGCATATGAGCAAAGAATAGCGAAAGAACAGTTACAACGGCTAGAGCATGATAGGCAAAATTTTATTAATTCTTCTGCACATGTTTTACGTACACCTATTACTGCAATTACCGGCACCATTGAACTGCTCGAACAAGAAAACTTAACAGAAAAAAGTGCTGATTATGTGCGGTGGATTAGGGAAAGTGCACAGTCTCTTAATAATGTTGTTGAAGAACTTTTAATAATTTCTCGTATTGAAGATGGGAATGCAACAATCCTAAAGTCTTCTATAAATATTGTTGAATTACTTACGACTATTCTCAATACATATAAGAAAAAAATAGATTCAAAAAATATTACGGTAACAACAGATTTTAACGAAAATACGATGTGTATATTTTCAAATAAGGTTTTGTTAGAACGAGTGTTTACAAATATTATTGATAATGCCGTTAAATTTACCCCGCAGTACAAGTTGATTCATGTGACAGTTGAACAAACCAAAGGTTCAATTTCTGTTGTAATTAAAGATACGGGAATAGGGATGGGGTTAAATTTTACCGATGAACTATATGAGAAGTTTAGACGTGAGCTTGATGCCCTAGATCAGCAGTACACTGGTGCGGGTCTGGGACTATATACTTCCAAGGTGATTATGGATGCACTTAATGGAACTATGAACGTCGAATCAAAAAAAGATGTTGGTACCACGGTTACGTTTGTATTTCCATCGAATGATGTAAAACCTTAAATGGTTTGTAATGTTTTGGTAACCCAATCGTGATTGTCCTTCCAAGAATCCCAGACAGATTCTCCCCATTTTATTGCAAGTCCATGAAATTGCATTGGTGTTTTGTGGTTAATCACATGGGTAATGGTTGTTGTACCACGTTCAAGAGGTTGAGGGATTGTTAACGTTGGAAGGGAGTAAATATTAGAAACCATCTTGTTTATGTAGGAACAAAAACGAAGTGCAACACTTTAGGTAGAATTCAGACCTAAAGGAGGTGAAAAACGTTGCAGAAATACAAACATTTAAGTTTAGAAGAGCGCGAATGGA
>Ga0210041_1000966_pt1 | contig 29436 bp, 30 predicted proteins | sample CryGeymeta201503_FD_183973 | JGI IMG/M metagenome (GOLD analysis project Ga0210041, IMG submission 183973) | Groundwater microbial communities from Crystal Geyser aquifers in Utah, USA - Crystal Geyser metaG 2015-03 (SPAdes) (version 2) | ecosystem: Environmental > Aquatic > Deep subsurface >... | reverse complement strand
AAATACTCAGCATCTTTTTTGTATTTATAGATAATTGGCAAATTTGGAATTTGAAAAGATCGTAATGCCCTAATTACATATTTAATTTTTTTTTGAAAACCCCATTCAGAGAAATTGAGTAAATGATTAAAGTAATTTGGTGAGTGAGTCTTAATTACTATAGCAATTTCTGGAAACAGTTCTGTTACTCTTTTAGCATCCGTTGCAAATTCTGGAACTTCAATTACATCAAAAGGTTTTTTTTTATGAGCGATTTTAAATTGTTCAATCACATCATTATAAAACTCCATTCTTTTTTTGTATTGACAAAGATGAACTGGAACTCCTTTATCACTAATTGTGTAGGTTTCACTTTGCGTACCACAAAACACTTCTACTTCGTGCCCACCATTGAACAACATGTAAGCAGCTTGTTGAACATAGGTAGCAATTCCTCCCCAGTTTGTGTCGATAGGATATTCGAAAGATATTAGAGCTATTCTCATAACTTGTATAAAAGGTTATCTCTATAAGCTATTTTAAATAATTCAATTGAATACTCATTTTTAATTTTTTGACTACAGTTTATAGATTTTTCAATCATTTCATGTGAACTTTGAATATGATTTAAAATATCAACAATTTGTATATCAATATCTTTACTAGTACTTCGAATTAAATAACCACATTTTTTATCAACTAAATCAGGTAATCCTCCAACATTTGTAACAATTGGAACACATCCGAAATACATAGCTTCGAGAATACTCATAGGCAAACCTTCACGTTCAGAAGTTAAAAGTATAATATCTGATATTTTATAAATTTCAGATAATTCATTTTTGTTAGTAATTAAACCAGCAAAATTGCAATTTTCTGGAGCTCTATCAATAAATTCTTCAAATTTATCACCTACAAAAGTAAATTTAAAAGGCAATTCTTGTGCTTTAGCAATTACTGCAGCATTAAAAATAATTTCAACTCTTTTTTCAGCACTATTTCTTCCAACATATAAACAGTTTAACTGATTATTACTTTTAATTTTAGATGTCTCATTTATATCAAAATTTACTGCATTCGGTATTACTACTATTGGTGAATGATAGACGTTGTTTTTACTTTTTCTTCTTTTTAATAAATATTCCTTTATACCGTTATGGGTTACAAATCTTCTTGTAAATAAAAAATCTACAGGCTCACTCATATGTTCAAAACCTTTTTGATTTTCATTTACTAATGCATGAATTAAGTCATATTTTTTAATTTCTTTTTTAATAAATGGAACTAATCTGTAATAGAAATAACTCACGGATCCAAAGACAAATTTTGAATTTGATTTATTAATAATACTTGAAAACAGCCCTAAATAGAAAAAAAACAATAAGCGATTCTTGTCTCCACTTGAACAATTAAAAGTATTCCCAAATTTTTGGAATCTTTTTATGCCAGAATCGGAATCTTTAAAAAGGGTAAAAACAATACTTACTTCCGATGGTTTTAACGATAATGACTCAAGAATGTCTAAATGAACAGACTCAGCACCACCAAAATTACTTGAATGAAAAAAGAATACATACTTAAACTTTTGTTTGAACCAAAAAAGTCCTACTAATTTTCCGATATTAAATAATAATGAAGTCAAAATTTTACCATTTTATTAAATCTAAATTTCACAAAAATATTTTCATATTTAGCTGATTTAGTTATCTCGTTCCATTTAGTATTAAACAATAACTGTATTGATTTTCTTTGAAATTCACTTTTTTTCATAAGTATTTGTTTCATTTCAATAAATAGGTTATAGTAAATCACCAAGTCATTTGAATTAAAACGATCTTGTTTATTCATTAGCCTGTTTATAACAAAACGGTCAAATTGAATGCCGAAAAGGGAATAAAAGTAATTTTCTTGAGCAAGATTGGCAGCAAATTGTTGTTCTTTTTTATTTTGAGAACTTATACTTTTAGAATGAATTCTAATTTCAACAAGCTTTTCAAAATGACAGTGAAACTTGTAATAATTTACAAATTCAATCCAGAGCTTGTAATCTTGGGTTCGTTTATAACTTATATCATAATGAATTGATGATTTAAGAAAAAAAGCAGAAGAATGATTGATATAATTTCCAAATAATAATCTTAACCTTAAATAATCATTTATATAAGATTGATCAATTTTATTCAAAGATTTTACGATGTCATTGTCATTAGTATCAAAACTAAAATATGCTTCTTTCTTACTTTCATGAAAATCTAATTGAAATTTAAATCTATCTTGAAAACTCCAATCATCTGCATCCATTCTTGCAATATATTTTCCCTTTGCCATTGATAAACCTTTATTCAGGCTCTTGGTAAGACCGAGATTAACATCATTATGAATCAATCTAATTCTCGGGTCATCATAACTTTTTAAAATTGAAACTGAATTATCTGTTGAACAATCATTTATAATGAGGTATTCAAAATTAGAATAAGATTGGTCTAATATTGAATCAATTGCTTCTTTTAAATAGGTTTCTCCATTATACACACTCATTAAACAAGTAATAGTAGGATTTTCTGAATCCCATTCAATCAATTTTCCATTTCTAAAAAATTTAGCCATTTGATATGACTCCAATAATTCCCAAACAATACTTTGAATTATAATTTTCCAATTATACTAGTTTTTAGGATTCAATAATGAAATAAAATTATTAGTTTGTCTAATAACTAGTTGAAACCAAGTTCATTATATAGTAAAATATCTTCATTTCAAGAATTTAGTATTCGCTTATAGATTGATTTTTCAATTTCAAGAACCTTTTCTAGGCTATATTTTTCCTTAATAGTCAAATGTGCTTGATTTCCAAGTTCATTAGCCAATTCACTATCAGATAACACTAAATCCAAAGCATTTGCAATTGATTTAAAATCTGTCGCACAAAGAACTCCATCTTTTCCATTAGTAATAACTTCTTGAATACCTTCTACGTCTGTTCCAATACATGGAACTCCACAACTCATAGCTTCTAATAATGTTTTTGGTAATCCTTCATATAAAGATGGCAAAATAAACACATTTGCTTGTTTGAGGTAAAAAGGTAATTTGTTATTTGGAATAGGTCCTACAAATTCCACAGACTTTGATAAGAAACTGGCTTTTTTTTCTAGTTTATTAAGATCTTCACCTTGCCCTATAATAATTAACTTATTTGCGTATTCAGATAAATTATAAGCGTCAATCAAGGAAAATAAATTCTTTTGATCATTCAAACGGCCTATAAATAAAACTACTCTTTTATTTTCCTGCTTATCTAGTTTATTACTCTCAGTACAAGTATCAAATTTAATTTTTGAAAACACATCTTGATCAACATAATTGGGAACTGTTATCATTTTTTGAGAAGAAATTCCGTGAGTCTTAATAACAAATTCTCGATCTCTTTCAGAACTTGTTATTCCAAATCTAGCTTGATTAAACGCTTCTTTTTCTTTGAAAAGGACTTTCTTTAATTCTGAATTATCTTTGGTTTGTCTTTCCGTGAAGGTGCTTAACAAATACCCACATCGTGTAACTAAAGGAATATCATATTTCTTTGAATAGTAAACAGCTTTATCTGCTCCTTTAATTTGATTCGTTTTTAAAATGGCTGATTTTCGCAAACTTGATTCTGCTTTGAATAAATGCCATCTGTTTTTAAGTGTTAGATTTTTCTTGTAATAAGGAATAATTAGAACTTTTAGATCCGAATATGATTTCTCATAAGCTAAATCACCAACATTTCCATAAGAAAATATTTGAATCGAAAACACATCCATCAATTTTACATAAATCGCCATTTCGCGATTCAATAAACCAAGTCTATCCCATTCTTTAAGAGACATATTTTCAGTTAAAAATAAAGTTAGAACTGGTTTCGTCATTTAATTATTTTGAATATTAGCTAAGTATATTTCTCTTGATAATTCCTTTAAGTATATTTTTTACTAGCATTTATAGTTTTTTTTATAAATCTGCTTTTTTTATAAAATTGTCTTCTACTATTCCATATTTAGAAGGTTTGAGTCTGCGAATAATTCCTAAACCATAATTAAATGGTAAACTTAGCGCTTCTAAATCGTTATCAAGAAAGCCAAATCGTTTTGTTTTTAATTGATTAAACACGTTTTTAAGATCATATTTATCAACTAAAGTATCATGAATACAAATAACCCCATTTTCTTTCATTAAAGAGAGACAAATTGCGATTTCTTGATTTACAAAATCGGCTTTAATATGTTCATCCGAGAAGTAATCTAAGAATGCAAAATCAATTCCAGATTCGGCTACTTTCTCCCAAACCAAATCCGATTTGCCATGAACAAAATCAACTACGGATTTCTCATTTTCATTCAATAAATAGGAAAAATCACGAACATCGCAAGATATAAATCGACCCTGATTTAAATGCGCTGCTTTAGCTAAGGCAAAACTTGAACGTCCAAAACCAATTTCTACAATAGTTTTTGCATTCAATCCTCGAGCAATAGAATATAAAGTGAGTAAATGTTTTGAAGATGAGTAATAGTCATGAAACCATTTAAATAATATTTCATCTGGTAAAAAATCCGAATAGCCCAAATCGGTTACTAATTCGGATTGGCAGTGCATTGTAGGATTATTGGTCATGCTAAAATATTTTTTTTAAATTTGAAGTGTATTTTTTTGAGGGTTAAATGTAATATCAGTAAAATATTCGCTTCAAAATTAGATTAATTTATTCACTTTAAGTTATAATTAATGCTTTTACTCAAATCAACTGAGACTTCGATTTTCTATATCCAATTTAAATTTATCTTTTCATCTAATCCTAAATCTTTAATTCTTTTTCTCAATGCATCTGTCTCCTCTTTTAATTCTGGGATTTTATGATCATGAGTTTCTACTAGTATAAGCTTTATAGAATCCATCATTTTCGAATCAATTAGATGATTTATTACTTTACATTCAACTCCTTCAATATCCATTTTAATTAAATCAATTGGCTTATCTAACTCGCTAATAAAGGCAACCAAATCGATAGTTTCTACATTTATTTTTTTCTCTTTTAGAACATTATTTTTGAAATCTAACATTGATGAACCGACCGACCAGACAATTTCATCATCATCACTATTTTCATGAAAATAAAGTGGCAAAGTTGTTTCTTTATCTAATACTGCTTTATTGATACAAGTAACTCTTTGGAAGTCTTTAAAACGTTCTTTTAATTTTTCAAATGCAAATGGATTAGGCTCAAAGGCATAAACAGTTGCTCCAGAATCTGCCATTTCTTTAGTGATTTTACCGACATTTGCGCCTAAGTCTAACGCAATTGTATCTGAATTTAAACTATAGTTTGACAAAGATGAAATATAACTGGCTTGAATTTTTGGAGCTTTTTTTTTCGAGAATATTTTATTTACTAATTCTTTTATTTTTAGCATTTACAGTCCTAGATGTCTTTTTATTTTTTTTAAAACGTTTAAAATTTAATTATTTATACATTAATGGATTCTTTTATTGTAAGTATTTAGATATCATTTTAATATTTTTCTTACTGTCAAACTTTTCTTGGGAAATTTTAAATCCTTGCAATCCAAAGTTCAAACAAAGATCATCACGACTAATTAACTCATTTATAGATGTCGTTAACTGAGTCAAATTCTTTTTATTCATTATAAATCCATTTTTTCCATTTTCAATTTGATTGGAAACACCAAGTTCATCAAAGGCTATTATCGGTTTATTTAATAACCATGCTTCAAAAACCGGCCTCGGAAAGTGTGGCATTGTACCACCGAAATATAAAATATCACAGGCATTTATATAATTTACAATATCTATCTTAGATCCAATAAAATGTACTCTACTTTTGTTTTTGATTTTTTGATAAGCCATTCTACACCTATTTTCATAATCAATTTTCAAATACGGAACTAAATGAAGAGAATATAAAATTGATTCCATTTTAAGTTTAACTTTATGGAAACGTGAAACTGATTGATCTGGTTTCTGCAACTCAGGACCGGCAATTATGACATGTACAAACTCTGGTAATTGATTAGTCGCAAGCAATAATTCATAAAGTCCTTTCCGAAAAGATGAGCCACCCAAAGTAATTATTTTCTTTATGTCTTTATCAATTTTTAACTCAGCATTAATCTCATCTTTTGAACGATTTGGTTTAAAAGTATCGAAATCAACAAAATTATATACTACCGAAACATTATCACTATGTGATCCCCCAATACTATGAGCTTCAATTTCACTTATACAAAATACCCTATAAGCAATAGACCGTAACCATTTCCCTACAATAATTCTACGAAGATTCAACATACCCCCACCAAAAACTTCTCTTATATGCCAAAGTATTGGGATATTTAATCGTTTTGCAGCAATTGCAGGAACAAATAAACAGCCTGAGTTTAAATGAACAAAGTCAGGGTTTTCAGTTTGAATCAACTGTTGAAAATCATTTATACGCCCTCTGATATATCTGAATTCCCCTAATAGATTTCTAAGAACTTTTATTTGAAATAGTTTTGTCCATCCAATCATCACTTTCCCAGTTTCTTTTAATGGATTTGGCATAAGTACAGATTCCACATGGCATCGATCTTCAAAATAATTACACATGGCTTTGTTCATGCACCAAATAATCATTTCAAACTCTGGCATTTCTTTTTTCAATGCAATTATTGTATTTGCCAGACTCGTTGGTGCACCACCAGGTACTTCACCATGATGTATAAAAAGAATTTTCTTCAATTTACTATTTTTTGAATTTATTTTTCAAGCTGTTAAAGTTTAACTAATTAAATCAAGGAGTCAAGCAAAAATGTAGTTAAGAATTTCAGATTTCCTCGATTCGAAAAAATAGTCGTTCAATTTAGAGTTTGCTTCATCAAATTAGAATTTATAAGATTCATTCGGTTGCTTTATCCCACTTTGAAGTCATGTTCTAACGTATCTAAAGTATTTGAGATAATTTTCTGAATCTAAAAGTTTTATTTGAATTGATTTTTTTCAAAGTATTAACAGAACTTATTATCAACTAACAAGAGATATCTAATTTTTATCATTCTTATTCTATAAAATTGGCTCAACTAACTTTAATTCATCTTGTAATTCTAAGATTTCAGATAACATGTAAAATCCCCAATAAAACATGGCTGTACCATGATAATCAGGTTCCGGTTTCCCATGAGCTACTTTGAAAGAATAATAAATAGTTGAGCTTTTATTTTCATTAAATGAAAATGCGCCGTATTCAGGATAAAAGTATTTCAACCAAACATCAGCTTTCGATCTAGCAAATTGCTGAATATCTTTAATTCTATAGTTTAATGAAAGACAGTTTTTTAAAATATATATTGTATTAAATAATTCGCACGCATCACCATTTGCCTCTGACTGCAATAGAAAATCAACTAACTTTTCATGTATTCCAATTTCAATTTTATTCATTGACTTTAATGCCATGTGAATTTTCATTGTTGAACCAACCTTCATTGCCACACTACTTTTAGTATCAGCAAAAGAAAAGTCCGTTTCATTTCGATTCTGTAATAACCATTGCTCGAAGTTATTTCGATAATATTCATCCTGATCAAATTGTAAATACTTTGAGAAAAATATTAAGTGATTAATATGGCTTGATAGTCCCCATGGATTATTATGAGTTAAAGTAGACTCAAATATTTCATCTTTATTTTCCTGATAATAGTTACTCAATTTGTTTGTCTGAATTTCTTTTGTATCAAACCCTAAGTTAATTAAAGATGCGATTGCTTGCCTAGATTCTGCTACTGCAACTGGATAATCATATATTTGAGGTTTTAATAAAAATGCATTTTTCAGACGCTTTCTTCTACCTAATTTAATTTCATGTAAATATTTATCGTAGATAAATCCTTTATTTTGAAACGATAAAATAAAATTATAAAACAGTTCTGAATCTAATAAGTCTAACCTTCCAATAATTTTTGCAATTCTTATAAAAAAGGTTGCTTGAGCTAAACCCCACTTTATGTCTTTCGAATTAACATCTCCAGACAAAGATAAGTTTAATAAAGACTTAGACTTAGTATGAATTGTTTTATCGAAGAAGGATAAAATATTTGTCTTCGATAATTTAATCCATTCAATTATTTCTTGATCAGACATTTTTTTTCTTAATTAAGTAGTTTCCAATAACTAAAACATCTAATCCAGTATCATAGAAACAACGAATTGCTTCACGAGGATTGCATACAATTGGTTCACCTTTAACATTAAATGATGTGTTTAAAAGAACAGAATGTCCCGATCTTTTACCAAACTCTTGAATTAATTTGTAATATCTTTCATTTCTTTCAGCTGTCACAAATTGAGGACGCGCAGTATTGTCAACATGAACAACAGCCGGTATTTCTTTTTCCACACCTTCTTTTACGGCAAATGAGCTAATCATAAAATACTCTGAACGAGGATTGATCAAGTATTTTGAAGCAACTTCTTCAAGCATTGAAGGACAGAATGGACGAAATGGTTCTCTGAACTTAACTTTTTCGTTGATAATATCTTTGTTATCAGGTTGTGTAGGGCTCATTAAAATAGATCGATTTCCAAGTGCTCTTGGTCCCGCTTCCATTTTGCCTTGAAACCAGCCAATTATATAATTTTTTTCCAGATAAGATGCTGTAACTGCCTCAATATTTTCATGAAATTCATAATCAATTCCACGATCGTCTAACACTTCTTTAACCTGATCATTTGAAAACTCAGGACCATGATACAAAACTTTCAGTCTTTTACTTGGATTACCTGTTTTGGAGTGATACGCATAAAGTGCGACTCCAACTGGTAAACCAGAATCACCTGGATCAGGATATACCCATTGTTCATCTAATTCACCAGAATACCATAATTGTTGATTAGCTTTAACATTTAAGAATAACCCTCCTGCAAAACAACATTTTTTTATGCCTGTTTTTTTTATTTGAGGTAAAACAATATTAAACAATTGCTCTTCAATAATTCTTTGTGCTTCAGCAGCTACAAGCTCTCGACCTTCTCTTTCAACAATTTTTTTTACATCTAATGCTGCTTTGAAATGATAATGATTTGTACCATGATCCGGCCATCTATACACATCGCCAAATTTGAACCCTTTTTTTAATTCACCATCATAAAATTCAGGGTGGAAACTATCTAAGATTCCAATTTTTGGAGAAGCATACGGAGCTAATCCCATTACTTTCCATTCATCAGTTCCATGTCTCCAATCTAAAGCTTCAGTAACTACGGAATAGAACCAACCTAAAGATGCACTTTCATCAAATGTTTTAAAACGATTTATTTTCCCATTTTTACCTATTGATATTGTCCCAGAAACCTTATCTCCAATTCCATCTAGAGTAAATATCAATGTTTCTTCATCTAATCCAGAAGTATAATACGCAGATGCGGCATGACCTAAATGATGATCAATACACCAAAATTCACACGAATCCTTAGTTTTCCATGTTTGAATATAAACAGCTAATCTATTAGAATAAAAACTATTATAATCACTTATATTTTTTTTTTCGAACACTTTTTTTCTAGATGGATCAGCATAATGAATAGAATATTCAACTCTTGGGAAAAATGAAATTATTTCATTTGGTAATTCTTTGTTTGGTAAAGCAATAACGTCTAATTCTTCACTAGAAATCCCTCCTTGTTTTAAGCAAAAACGTATCGCATTTTCGGGAAAAGAGCCATCATTTTTTATACGTGTAAATCGTTCCTCCATTACGTTGGCTACGATTTCCCCATCTATTATAAGGGCAGCACCCCCACTATGACCATAGCGTATTCCTAATACTTTCATGATAATAAATTCTTTAAACGTGATTTAATAGTGTGTTTTTCTGAGTGTTTTTCTTTAATTTTTTTTTTAAGATACTGCATTAACTCTTTGTTTTTTATATCTATATGATAATATTTTTTATATACATCACTCATATTAGCTGCCATTATTCTACATTCATCAGGGTTTTCAGTTAAACGTTTTAAGTGTATAAACCATGAATCAGCATCTGTTGCTAATAAACCATTTGTACCATGACGAATGATTTCAGCTGATGAGGGAAACATATCAGCAATTACAGGAATGCCTAGCTGTGAGAATACTAGTATTCGTCCGAGATTCGAAGTTGGTTTAAATCGAAAAAACAAATCGGAATCAAATGCGATTTTTTGCTGCTCTAAGCTTTTATCTACATCTGATAAAATTGGGTTAAAAGGAATAAGGTTCGGAACTATTCCAATATCAACATTAGATAAATATTCCTGATAGCTGGTATTTGTCCATTGAATATGCTTAATCGTAATATTTTTACTTTCAGGTTTCCAATTCCATTTACCAAGACCTTCATAATTATAGATACAAACTAATTCTATTTTGAGTTTAGATGTTTTTGCAAGTTGTTCAAAGGCTTTACAAACCGTTGATTCCATTAACTCTAAGTGAGCTTTATTACCATGATAACCAATCCTTATTTTGTTAGTTTCCTTTTCTGAGATTCTTTTTTCTGTTTTAATTGGGGGATAAATTGGATAAATAAAATAATTGGGATTACAAGAAGCAAAATAATTTACCATTTCGACACCATTTGCAAGGTAAAAATCTGCATTTCTTAATTTTTCTTCACTACCAGGCCTTGGATCGATAATTCCAATAATCGCATTCGGATTTAATTTTCTTGCCTCTTCTATTTTCGGATCGTAACCCATGAATAGAATTACATCAGATTTAATTGAGATAGTATTTGAAAATGAAAAATTTGGCAAATTATCTAACAATGATTTATTCAATTGAGTAGATGGCAAATTTTTATATTCAGTAATTAATTGAATTTCCATTATTTAATAAAAAAATGATTTTACCCATTTTCTAAATCCAAACGGAGTTAATGCCATTTTTTGGGGATTTACGAGTTCAAAAACTTTTAAGCCTTTTCTAATTGAGTAATTCTCCATTAAAGTTAGCTGATTCGGCCATATTTTTTGCCAAGTAGCAACTGCTTCTTCTTCAGTTTGACGATGCGCATCATCGAGAATAACGATAACTTTTTGTGATAAAAAAGGAGTGATTAATGGTAAAGTGGCAGTTCTTCCATATTTACGAGCGTATGGTCCGTCAATAAATACAAAATCAATAGGTTGAGTAATTTTATTTTTTATCGCATTGAATTCATAAGTCTGAAACGTTTCTCCTTTAAATCTAAATGGAAAAATTGGCGCATGAATAAACGTCATTTTTTGACGAATCAAGTCAGGAATTCTATTTTTTGAAATTTCTAAGTAATGATCGGAGTCATCAACGCTAAATAAATGACTAAAAGATGATTCACACTGTGCAAAAGCAAGAGTTGAAACACCACTTCCTAGCTCTAGAATAACATTGGGCTTATACTCTTCAACTTTTTCTCTAACTTTTTGAATACCATCAATATCTAAAGATGATCCCGTTATAGAATCTTGAATTAATGTATCTAAAATTTTGTTAGCCATCATATTTCTAATTTATGGATTACTTCAAGATAACGACTAATCATTTTATCACTTGAAAAGAGTTTATTAGTTAATTCTAATCCATTTTTTGAAAGTTTTTCCAATTGTTCTGGATCGTTAACTAAATTTTGAATTGCAACTTGCCAACTCTCCAAGCTGTGCTCAACAATACATATAGATTCCTTAGAATAGACTTCAGGTTCCCAAAATCCAGTAAATTTCGACATTATCACAGGGCAACCACAACTCATAGCTTGTAAAGTAACACTTTGTCCTGATGGTTGTAAGGTTTCAATAATTGGATTTATAACAATCTTAGCTTGTCTATAGAGCTGCCTAATCTCAATATCTGTTAAACCAGTATCTATCCATGATCCATTATGAATTGTCACATTCTTTGGAAGATCTTCTTTCCTTAGATTTTTACTTACAAAAGTGAACTTTAGATGAGGTAATTTTAATGGAATTTGAGTAAGGAGTTTATAATCTCTACGTTCATCGTTTCCAATAAAAAGTACGTCAATTTTTTTCTCTATTTGATTATCCGGCGACCAAAACTCAGAATCTACTCCAAAAGGGATGAATTTAATTTTTTTTGCTTGTTTTGGAAAATAATGTGCTAATTCTTTTGTTTCCGCTTCGCCTAATGTAATAATCGAGTCAGCATAATTTAATAATCGATTGTAATACCATTTTACGAAAAAATTAATTTTTCCTTTTTTTAAAGCAATGTCCCAATAGTTTGCCATCCCCATACTTACATGTATTATTTTGCCCTTTATCCATCCTCTAAGTTTATAATATTCAGGTGATAATGCAATTGAGTCACCTATTGCAATAATAAGATCTGCTTCTTTTATCTTTTTTAAATGTGGCAGGTAAAAAGGTGCGTTATTTCCCATTATTAGTGTTTTCCCTGCCCAACTATTATGCAAAGACAACCATTTATATCTTGGGTTCCTAGGCTTATAGTTTTCAGGGATTATACGTTCTACAAAATCAACATCATACCCTATTTTCTTTAGCTCATGAAACCCATAAAAAAACTCTTTAGCGTATGCTTCTAAAGGTTCTGAAATTCTCTTTTCCCTACCACCAGTATAAAGAAACAGTATTTTTTTCATAAAAAACGATTCTTCCAAACTTCTTCAACTACAAAAATAGAGTTAATATATGTATCAGCTAATAACAAGTATCCTTTACTATTCATTAAATCAATTATTTTTTGGTTTTTTGTATCTTCTGGCATTTGAGCTGTTTCAATACAAAAAACTAAAGGCATGTAAGTATCAAAATTATAAGATTGTAAAACCTCTAAATCAATCCCTTCTAAGTCAATAGAAACAAAATGTGGTTTTTTTTTGCAAAATTGATTTATGATTTGATTAAGGGTGTACATTGTAATTAAATGCTCGGTTAGCAATTTCTCCCCTTTGTATAATAATTTATTTTTTTCAACTTCTGAAAATGTAGAAACTGTTTGATTTTCAAACTCATAAAATTTAAGTGACATTCCATCACCATCAATACCGCATACTCCTATATTTTCAACTTTATCCTTTGGTCTATATTTTTTAAAAGCAGGAATTAAATTGGGATTAGCTTCTACTATTAACCCATTTGAGCCTTTTTCATAAAAGTGATACGTATTACTCATTATGTGAGGATGATATCCACCTAAATCTAGATAATAGGGATTTGAAATTTTTAATCTATTCAATATTCGGTTTACAATTAAATCTTCCCCTGTTTGAGAGTAGGATTTTTGGTAATCGATTTTATTCCTAAATAATTTCATTTTATTCTTGAACCTATTTGATTAGCAGGATTTCCAGCAAATATTGAGTAAGCAGGTACATCTTTAGTAACAATAGATCCAGCTGCAACTATTGCGCCTTTACCAATCTTAACGCCATCTAGGATTACAGAATTAGCTCCTATCCAAACATCATCAGCAATTACAATTCCTTTATTAGTACTTTTCCCAGCTTTAATCATTGGTAAGGTTAAATCGTCGGTAGCATGATTACCTCCGGCAATCACAACATTTGGAGCAATCATAGCAAAATTTCCAATTGAAACCTTACCAAATATGGCGACATTTGGATTTATTCCTCCATCTGACCCAATTATTATTTTATTTCTTCTCGGCCTTAGAATAACATTATTACAAATCAGCGTATTATTTCCAATAGATATATTCTCTGGATTTTTGATTTCTACCGGCCATTCAATCGTAGAATTGTTCCCAAATTGACCTATATTTGCCTTAAGTAGGTCTAATGAATGTAATTCATAGAGTTTATACAATTTAAACGCTAGTTTTTTAAGAAATGATTCGATCATATTTACACAATTTAGCAAAGAAATACAGAAAAGTTGAAAATACATCAATAAAAATAATACTGCAAAAATTACATTGGCATCTTCGGACTAAAGATGTACTTGATTCAAATTTCCTTACTAAATTTGAGTTTATTCGCAATTCTGGCACTATAACAAATCAGTTTCAATTTATGCATCAAGGGATTAAAGTTCCATTACATGCATATTGTGGCCCATTGATGACTAACCTTATTCAAAAAGCAAAGGGAGTTCATGAACCTGAAGAAGAGTATTATTTTAATAAAATGCTTTCATCCTTAAATGTGAACTCTACAATTCTTGAACTTGGGTCTTATTGGGCTTACTATTCAGCTTGGTTTTTAACTATTTGTGAGAATGGATACTCTGTTTGCATTGATACAATTCAAGCTAATCTGGAAATTGGTAAAAATACCTATGAACTAAATAATGTGAAAGAAAGAGGAACTTTTCTAAAAGGTTTTATATCTAAAAAAATTAATCTAATTGATAATACATATACAATAGATTATTTAATTTCAACATATTTTAATAATAAACTATCTGTTTTACATAGTGATATTCAAGGGCATGAATTAGACATGTTAAAAGGATCAGAAAATAGTTTAAAAAATAATGCAATTGATTACATTTTCATTTCAACACATTCAGACGAACTTCATAATAAATGTAAAGTTTTACTACAAAATTATGATTATATTATTAATGTAGATATTAATTTAGAAAATAGCTCAAGCTTTGATGGGCTCATTATTGCATCAAGCCCATCTGTTATAAACCCGTTTTAAAACCTAAATTCTCCAAATTTGTTAAAATTAGTTTAAACTCCTCGACTTCACTTTCTGTAAGAATTCGAAAATCACGATCAACTTGAGAAAAAGTATTTCGATGTACAGAAGTATGATCAAACACTTCATCTGTTGATTCAAAAGTTGTTTTTAAATTTTCAATTGCATTAATACCGTATTTAAAATTAAAAAAATCAGCAATATTTTTGAAATTGGTTGAAGGATCAATACATAAACTATTATAAGATACTTTAATACAATTTGAATTCTCGATTGATTGTAGAAAATTATTTTGAAGAGCAATTGACACTAATTTTCGATTTCTTGAATTCTCACTTATTGAAAACTCGTCAATAAAATCGTTTAAATTATAATATGTAACTAATTCAAAATACTCTTGCTCCCACAATCCAATTGAATCATCTTTATAAGTTAATAAGCTATCTAAAACATATAATGGATTTCGATAAATAAAAATAAATTTTGCTTGAGGAAGTTTCTTTATTAATTGTGGTAAAACTAAATGGCTGTGAACTTCTTTGATTAAAATTAAATGCTTTTCATCTTGATCTCTAATTACTTTTTTTTGAAAATAATTTGGAATAAAATCATCACTTTCTAGACCACTTTGTATTTTTTTTAGCATCAAAATTAATGGATGAAAAAAACCAAGTTTTTCATCCAAAGATACAAAACTGATATCGTCTTCAGAGCCAATATTAAGTCTAGGCAAAAAATGAGGAATGGGTTCTGATATATATTGAATTGGTGTTTCAGTAAATGAAAGTCCTTTCCCTAACCATGTTGTCCCACTTCTACCTACAGCAAAAATAAATCTTAGCTTAGAATCATCTATCCTATTAAACAAAATTCGAATTCCATTTTTTTTTATAAATGAAACTAAATATTTTAATTTATTAATTGCCATTCTTTTTCTAAATCTAATAAGCCTCTGCTTAACGAGCTTTCGGATATAACCATAACTTGTTTTAAAGCTGTATCTTTTAAAAATAATTTACCTGATTCCTTTTCTTTAATTACTAAAGCTAGTTCAAAAAGACCAGGTTTTAGGTTGAAATTCTTATACTTCAAAACAAATGTATTTATACCAATATTTACATCAAAGTCAATAGAATCAATTCCTTCGTTACTTATATCTGATAGAATCGCATCCATATTACCTTGTCTTGTAAACATTAAACTTATTATTGGCTTAATATTTTGCTTTTTAATTAGAACAGTAACTTGAATTTCTAATGGATTATTATTTTCAACTTCTTGTACTTCTATTTTATTTTGATACAATTTAATACTTTTCAACTCTAAGTATTCTGTGTCTTGATTAATTTGTTTGACTGTCTTTTTTATATAATTCTGTCTGTTAATCAAATTTGTGTAATGTTGAATAGCATCAAATGTATTTCCTATATATTGGATTTCACTATTATGCAAAACCATCACTTTTTTACATAAAGTTCTAATTTGTTCAATATTATGACTTATATAAATTATTGCTTTTGATTGAGATGCATATTGAGCCATTTTGTCCATACTCTTATTTCTGAAACTCAAATCACCAACTGCTAAAACTTCATCAATTAATAATATTTCTGGTTGACAATGAACAGCCACAGCAAAGCCTAAACGCACCTTCATGCCAGATGAATAAGTACTCAGCGGCGCTTCTAAAAAGTCTCCTAATTCCGCAAAATCTACAATTTCATCAAATTTAGCATCCAATTCTTCCTTTGTCATTCCTAGAATTGTGCCGTTTAAATAGATATTTTCTCGACCAGTCATGTGTGGATGCATTCCTGCACCTAATGCAATTATTCCTCCAACTTTTCCATCGATCCATACAGAACCTTTGTCTGGTGGAAAAATACCAGTCAAAACACGTAATAAGGTTGATTTACCTGAGCCATTTGCTCCAATAATTCCTAAGATTTCATTTTCTCGAAGTTCAAAATCAATGCCTTTCAACGCCCAAAATTCATCTTTTCTTAATTCATCTGATTTGGGTGGGATTCCGACAAAGCCTTTTGCTAAGTCTGTCATTCCATAAATCATACTCCTTTTTAAATTTCTGCAAAATTTTTTGTATAGTCCTTCTACTCTTAGAACTACTTTACCTTGTTCTTTTACTTTTTCTAATTTAGCTTCTTCGACTGTTTGCAATTCTTGAGTGCTCACGTTACTTATTTTATTGGATAATAAGGCATTATCGGGTTTTAAGGGGCTTATATTAAGAAATTCTGATGAAAAGGTAAAAATTGTACAAACTGATTATTTTTTCTCTTTAAATTGCTTTGCTTTTATTTTTCTCAACTTGGAACTATCAATTTTATCAATTGGTCTATTTGTTGAATCTTTATTTTTTATTAAATCATCTAAAGAAATAATGTTAAGATTGATTTCACTTGATTCTATTTTAATTGCATTACCAAATATCTCATCATAATTATCAATACCCGAAATACTTGTAATTAAGTCTATCCTTAATGGCGGATAACCTAATTGTATGATCATATCTTCATTTAAAAAGTCTTGTTCTACTAAACCTAAACTACCAAAACCAAAATCATTTAGTACTTGAATTACTCTTTCAGCATTTTTTGTATTCCTTTTTAATAGTATGTCAAGATCGTCAGTGTATCTGGGATAACCATGCAATGCAACGGCAAAGCCACCAACTATCAGAAACTCAACTTCGTGTTTTTGTAATAATTCGATAAACTCTTTGAAATCGGGTTCCATTTTCTACTCTTTTAAAATACTGAATACGAGCTCTGATTGATTTTAATACTTTTAACCTTTGATAATAACTAAGTAATAGATAATCATCAATTATATCTGGTTCCTCACCTAATTTATATTTTCGAACTACTTTTTCCATTTCGTAATGTACTTATTTTTCTTCAAATTCGAATTTACCATTGTAATTTGATGGCAGTTTCTATCTTTTAGCATTTTGGAAATAATTGTAAACATGAACCATTTCCACTACTTCGAGGCCTTCTTAATCAATGTGAGCAGATTGTATTTTCCGATTGATTTTCGCTCCTATCATTTTTATGATTTTGATTGATTCTATCAAATCATCCGCTCTATCATCTTATTTTCATTCACATAGAAAGCTCGCCAGACAATCAAAAAAAACAAGATACTTCCACCAACTGCCCAGAAATATTCCTGAAAACCATATAATCTGCCAAATAAGACCATATCACGAACACTGCAAATCAAATACGTTAATGGGTTATACTTATTAATTAATTGTAGAAAATGATTATTCACAGTAGGAGAATAAATGATTGGGACTGTATAAATTAAAAAAGACATCGTATGATTAACTAAGCGTGTAATATCAACAGCAACTACATTAATCATTGCTAGCAATAATCCAACTGCTGCTCCCAAGAAAAATAAGGGTAATAGAAGGATTGGAAGAAAAATTGTTTTCCAAGAAGGTACATAACCAAAAGCGCTAATCACTATTAATACTAGACTTAAGGTAATTACAAAGTTTACCAATTGTAACATTACTTGCTTAAACAACAGCGCTTCATGTGGATATTTAATTTGTTGAATTAAATCTGAGCCTGCAGATAAGGTACTCGAACCTGAATTAATCATACTCATAAAAAATCCCCAACAGGTGCTACCTACTAAAATATAAACAGGATATGGAACTTCCATTTCACCAGGTTCTAAAACTCCTGTTAACTGCATTAAAACCCATGATGCAATTCCAAATATTGGAGTAATGATCGCCCAAGCTACTCCTAAAAACGACTTTTTGTATTGAGCAAAAAAATCACGCTTAAAAAGCTGATAAACTAAATCTCTGGAATCATACACATTTTTAAAAATAGTCTTCCAAATATGAAAAAACCCATCTTTAAAACGTTGATTCGGATAATATTCTGTAATCTGATTTTCTTTCATCTTCGTAAAATACTGCATTGAAACTATAATTTCTAAACCTTAAGTACTTTTAATTTTTCGAAAATTTGATTTAGAACACATATTTGAGTAAAATTGTTCTCTTTTATTATGTCGTGTCGTTTACTAGAATAACAAAGTCTAGCTATTTTTGGATATTTTCAAATCAATCATGAAAAGAATTAACACTTTCTTCCGAACCTTCTTTAAGTTATTAACGCAGAATGATGTGTTATTTAACTCTTCTGCTATTACGTTCAATCTTATATTGTGTTCAATTCCTTTTACTTTATTAGTTACCTCTATTATTGGATTTTTACTTCGTGATGAAACTGCGATTTTACAATTAAGTCGTTTAATTAACGATTTTCTCCCTTCATTTTTTACTACTGCAAAGAATCCTGAGATAAATGTTGAGACTCTAATCATCGATGCTTTGCGTCCATTAATTGAACGTCGTCGTGTTTATGGGATTTTGGGATTTTTCATTTTAAGTTTCACATCACTTGGTTTATTTACTGCTATTAAACATGTTTTATTCATTACATTTGAACTAAAAAACACTAGTAATCCTGTCTCTAAGTATATTTACAACTTTTTTGCTTTCGGTTTAGTTGGTGGAATTTTTGTCTTTTTTACAGCAGTTGTCTCTTTGTTTTCTATTGTTGCCATGAAAACCATTCAGATACCAGCACTCGGAATATCGATTGATCTTGGAGTTTTATCTGAAACTCTAGCTATAGTTCTTCCTATTATTTTCAACTTAAGTCTATTCTATATCTTTTTCAGATATGGAAGTGAGCGAAAAATTGATCGTAATGTTTGTTTATTTGGTGCTGGTGTTTATGTCTTTGTATTTGAAGCTGCTAAATATTTGTTTGGACTTTATTTAAGTTACTTTTTCTTACGTGTTCAATCTCTTTATCACGGTTATTCTATTATTTTAATGTTAGGCTTTTGGGCTTTTTATGGTGCATTGACATTTACTATCAGTGTAATTGCAGCTAAAGCATTTGAGAAACAATTAGCCGATTCAAAAGAACAAGAGTTAAGCAGTATTTTATAAATCTTTTTAGAAATGATCTCTGTCGGTGCTTTTATTTTAAGCAAGTTTAATGATCTCATTTGATATTAAGACGTAATCAACTATTAAAAATTCCTTTTTTTTATCATGTCTATAGTTTCACTAGACTTCCTCCTGCGTGATGATGTAGTTCAAATTGCAAAAGATTTATTAGGGTGTGAATTAATTCACACAACTGCAGATGGTGTTAAATTATCAGGTATAATTACTGAAACGGAAGCGTATAGAGGACCTGAAGACAAAGCATCTCATGCTTGGAATAATAAAAGAACCCCACGTACAGAGGTAATGTTTGGAAATGCTGGTACATCTTACGTGTATTTATGTTATGGCATTCACAACTTATTTAATGTGGTTACAAATAAAGTTGGAATTCCTCACGCAGTTTTAATTCGGGGAATTTTACCCATTTCTGGATTTGACAGACAATTAAAAAACAGAAATAAAATCAATTTTAAATCTGAAGATTTTATTGGACCTGGTAAGGTTTCACAAGCCTTAGAAATATCTAATAAACTCAATGAAATTAATGTTTTAGATAGTAATTCCTCTTTGCAATTACACTATAAATATAATTTTCCTAAAACTGATATTGAATTTGGGAAACGTATTGGAATCGATTATGCGCAGGAATGGAAAGACAAACCTTGGAGATTTTGGGCAAGAAAAGAATTGCTAAAACTAGTTAAATAATTTGCGAGTCGTTGTATTTCACCACAATATAGTTTAACATTGAACCGTTTAAGATTAGACTCGAATTAAGCCCATTCTATTCCAATGAAACTACTATTTATAATAGCTTTTTCTTTTTTATCAAATTATACATTTGCAAATGATTCCAATATAGCTTCCAATAATAAAGCTCAAAAATGGACATTTGACAAAGCTCACTCTTCTGTAAGTTTTCGAATTCGTCACTTTTTTACACCTGTATTAGGAGAGTTCAACTCCTATGATGGTGAGATATATTTTGACCCAACAAATTTACAAGAATCATCTATTAATGTGACTATTCAAGTTAAAAGTGTTGATACCAAAAATGGAAAACGTGATCCACATTTGCAATCAGCGGACTTTTTTGATGCAGATACATATCCAACAATGACATTTGTAAGTGATGAAATTCTTTCAAATGGTGATAACGAATATGTTGCAAAAGGAAAATTAACAATTAAAGATGTTACTACTGAATTCGAACTTCCTTTTAAATTGCTAGGAATCATGGATCATCCAAAACGTAAAGGGACTAAAATTTCAGCTTTCGAGTCTCTTTTTGTTATTAAACGAAATGATTTTAAAGTCGGAACTGGACAGTATGTTGAAACTGCGGTTATCGGCGAAGAAGTTAATGTAAGTATCACATTAGAACTTTTATCATCCAATTAGTTTATTGTTTTCATAAGTACTATTCCCTATTAAAAGGGTAGAATCAGGAATGATGCTACCCTTTTTTTATATCTGTTTTAAAACTTATTTCTGTATATTTTGACGAAATTAATAACCTGTTATTTGAATTTACATGTCGCGTTCTAAACTTTTATTGGGTTCCGGTCTTATCTTGTTAGCAATAATTGCTCGCTTTTTGCCACACCCACCAAACTTTGCTCCTATTACCGCAGTTGCTTTATTCGGCGGTGTTTATTTTTCAGACAAACGTATTGGTATGTTTTTGCCATTAATAATCATGTTTATAAGTGATTTAGTGCTTGGCTTACATAACACACTCTTCTTTGTTTATGGAAGTTTCATGATCATGTCTGGAATTGGTTATTGGTTAAAAAATCATTACTCAGCAAAAAATGTAATTCTTTCGGCTTTATCTGGATCAATTTTATTCTTTTTAATTACCAACTTTGGTGCTTGGTTAACAAGTGGCGGTTTTTATCCAATGACATTTGATGGTCTAATAACATCTTATGTTGCTGGAATTCCTTTCTTTCAAAATTCACTTTTAGGTGATTTAGTATTTACAGGAGCTTTGTTCGGTTCTTATGAATTTGCGAAACGACAATTGCCTCAGCTTACCGCTTAATTTCAAGGCCGCTTTTAGCGGCTTTTTTTTTGCCTTATAGTTTGAATAGTTGCTAAAATTTGAGATTATCTTTTTTCTCTTCAACTCATTTATAATAGTATGTTTGATATTAAATCTGTAATCATTATTGGAGCAACTAGCGGAATAGGTAAAGCACTAGCATTGAAGTATTTATCTTTAGGCGTTAAAACAGGAATAACTGGGAGAAGATTATCTGAGTTGAATTCAATTAAAGCTCAATATCCTGATATCTGTATCATCTCAAATTTTGATATTTGTGAAAATAATGCAGAAAATCATTTATACAGTTTAGCTAAAGAAATGGGTGAAATTGATTTAATCATTGTTAATTCAGGGGTTGGGAATTATAATCCAAGAAATAGTATTGAGGTCGATTTAAAAACAATTGAAACTAATGTTGTTGGGTTTACGCGAATGTCTAAAACTGCATTTCGAATTTTTTTAGATCAAGGATTTGGACATTTAGTTGGAATTTCATCTGTTGCTGGTAATTTTGGATATGGAAGAGCAGCTGCTTATAACGCATCTAAAGCGTATGTTTCTAACTATTTATCAGGGTTAAGACATCGTGGAAAATTGAGCAAAAAGAATATTTTTGTTACTGATATTCAACCTGGATTTATTCAAACTCCACTTATTGATAACCGAAAAGAGGCTTTTGGAATAATTTCAGCGGAAGAGTTTGCTGAGATTACGATTAACAAATTGCGAAAAAAACCTCGACGAATCATTGTTCCTTTTCGTTGGTTTTGGGCTGTTTTACTACTTAAACTATTGCCCGATTGGGTGATTCAGAAGTATTCTTAGAACTTTTTATGGGTTTAAAAGCTAGACTTGTTATTTCATTTTTAACGGTAAAAGTGACAACTAGCAATTTACTTTTTAACGTTTTAATTGATTACGTTAATCGCTGAGTACTTCTTTGTTATTCATCTTTTCAAGGAAAATAAGTTTGTTGATTCTGTTTTTGAATCAACATAATTCCAAGCATGTAAGATGAAATCCCCCCTGCCCCCTTTAAATTTCTTGCATTTTCATACTCTAAGTACTTGGTAAAAGGGGGAGTTTTTTTGAGTTTTTGAGTGCTTTATTTATTCATTTTTCATAAGCCCGAGACCCTGTTTCTAAGCACGGGATGATTTATATTCGGTAAAACCTTATCCTGAAGTTTCTTAATCGATTCAAATGAAATCTAATCTCCAAGAAACTCTGCGATATCCAAAAAACCGTTATCTCTTGCTAAATCGACTGGATATTTGCCGTCTATGTCTTTTGCTTTTTTTGATGCTCCTAATTCTACAAGTTTAATTACAGCTTCTTTTTTCCCATTTAGTGCCGCATAATGAAGCGCTGTTTGTCCGTAAACCGTTGGCAAGTCTAATTCAGCACCGGCATCAAATAAAGCTTGAATAATTTTTGTATTTCCTGAATATGCAGCTTCGATTAGCGCATGACCACCATCTTTACTTTGAAGTGAAATATCGGCCTTTTTTGAAATCAACCAAAATGCGACATCATCTCCTGCTTTAATCGCATAATTAATAACAGGATAGCCAAACTGACTATCTCTATCATTTATGTCTGCGCCTTTCTCTACAATGAGTTTCAGAATAGGTAAACTTCCAGATCGAGCTGCCAAAATTATTGCTGATTTTCCAGTATTATCTCGTTTAAAAATACTAGCACCTTCTTTTACTAAGAAAGAAGTCATTTCAAAATTCTTCTTATTTATGGCGCGCATTAAAGCAGTTTGTGAGTAATTATCGGTTGCATCAATTGGCATTCCAGCTTTTAAGAACAATTTTGTTACTTCTTTATTTCCAGAACTTACTGAATCTAAGAAAGTGAGTTCATTAATTGTAATCTTTCTCTTTTCTAATTCTTCTTTTGGAGAAATAGAGCAAGCTGCGATAATTATTACCAATGACCAAAATCCAATTCGAGTTAAGTTTTTTCGAATCATTAAGCCGTTTTTTTGTAATAAGCTCATATTAGTTCAATTTAAATTCATAATCGCAGGTTTGTTCAGAGCTATTTAATATAAAACTCTTTTTCAAACTTCCCTGTTTTAAATGCGCAAGATTGGTTTGATCCTCAATTGCTTCAACCAAAAAAGGAATTTCCAAATGGATTTTAGCTTGAGGTAGCTCAACTTTTTCCGATTCCATATAAAAATAGACCACGTCAAATTCAGTTTCTTTACCAACTACATGTAACGAAGTAACACTATCATTTAACTGTAAGGAAATAGATTCTTGAAGATAAATATAAGCCAAAGAGTCTGCGTTTGTCTTTTTCCAATCCCATTTTTCAACATTGAATCGTTTTTTCAAACCGGATTCTACATCATCAAGAAAAACTTTACAGGTTATTTGAACGGTCTGAGTTTTTTCATTTAATTCAATATCCCATATCGATACGAAATAAGGATGCGTAAACGCTAAGACTATAACTATTAAACTGAAAAGTGATTGAATTAACATGGATATAAAGTTTGTAAATGAGAATCTCTAAAATGAATTATGAATCAAAAAATAGCAGTTTAATTAGTATAATATTACACTTTTATGATACTCAGTTTTATTTTATAAAATATTTCGTATAAACCGTTCAATAATAAGGATTTAATGGCCGAATTTCTATTGTATGTAAATTTAGGACTAAATCATATCGCTGATTTAAATGCATTTGATCATTTAGTTTTTCTATTAGCTCTTTCAGCATCGTTCAAACCTAAACAGTGGAAAAACCTATTTATTCTTATTACTGCATTTACAATCGGACATTCTGCAACTCTAGTTCTGGCTACATTTAAATTGATTGCAATTCCATCTGAAATCATTGAATTTTTAATTCCTGTTACCATATTAGTAACAAGCCTTTTTAATATTTCAAGCCTTGAAAAAGCAAATACTTCTGAATCGGTAAATCAAAAATCTTTTCGTTTTAATTATTTTTTAGCATTATTCTTTGGCTTAATTCACGGAATGGGATTTTCTGGTTACTTACAACATTTGCTTGGTAAAGAAACATCAATTGTTCTTCCTCTTTTTTCTTTTAATGTTGGGATTGAAATTGGACAAATTATAATCGTAAGTTTATTTTTCGCTATTCTATTCTTTGCAGAAACATTGATGAAGGTAAAACACAGAGATTGGACTTTATATATTTCAGGCATTGCATCTGGAATTAGCATCATTTTACTAACAGAAACCGCGTTTTGGTAAACCAAAAAACAATGAAAAAAACAACACTACTCCTCTTCCTCTTTGCTCCGGTTCTTGTAATCGCACAGCAAAATCAATCAACACAAAAGTTTAAGCAGTTATATGAAGAACTGCCTACTCCAAACGTTTATCGCACTGCAGCGGGTGCTCCAGGTCATGCTTATTATCAACAACGAGCAGATTATAAAATTAGCGTTGAATTAAATGATGAGAATCAATCGATTTCTGGTGAAGAAACAATTACTTACACCAATAATTCACCAGACGTTTTAGAATATTTTTGGCTACAATTAGATCAGAACAATAAACAAAAAGATAATATTGTTCAAAAATCAAAAACTAGTTCTTTAAGTGGGCGAAACAGTTTCAATACATTGGAATCACTTCATTATGATTTTGATGGAGGTTTTAAGATTGAGTATGTAAAAGATGCTAAGAATAAAGATCTTGCATACACTATTAATGAAACAATGATGCGTGTTGACCCACCTCAAGCTTTAAAACCAGGTGGTAAATTTGTTATCAAAATAAAATACTCGTTTAATATTAACGACCGTTTGAAATTAGGTGGACGTAGTGGTTACGAATATTTTGCAGAAGATGATAACTACTTGTATACAATGGCTCAGTTCTTCCCAAGAATGGCTGTGTATAATGATGTTGAAGGCTGGCAAAACAAACAATTTTTAGGTGGTGGTGAATTTGCACTTCCATTTGGAGATTATGAAGTTGACATTACTGTTCCTTCTGATCACCTAATTGCTGCAACTGGTGAACTAGCAAATGCTTCAAAAATTCTTCCTAAAGAAAAATTGAATCTTTATAATAAAGCCAAAACTGCTTCTGAACCTGTAATTATTTACACACAAGAAGAAGCAATTGAACGCGAAAAAAGTAAAGCAAAAGACAAGAAAACATGGACATTCAAAGCAACTAATGTTCGCGACTTTGGTTTTGCAACTTCTAGAAAATTTATTTGGGACGCTATCGGAGTTAAATTTGGAAGCAGAACTGTTTTAGCAATGTCTATGTATCCTAAAGAAGGAAATCCACTTTGGGAGCAGTATTCTACACGCGCAGTTGCTCATACCTTAGAAACCTATTCAAAATATACTTTTGATTATCCTTACCCTGTTGCATGGAGCATTAATGCCGATCGCATTGGTATGGAATATCCCATGATTTGCTTTAATTTCGGTAGAACTGAAAAAGATGGGACTTATTCTGATCGAATTAAATACGGAATGATTTCAGTAATTATTCACGAAGTTGGTCACAATTATTTCCCAATGATTGTTAATTCTGACGAACGTCAATGGACTTGGATGGACGAAGGATTAAATTCATTCTTACAATTCTTAAGCGAGCAAGAATGGGAAGAAAATTATCCTTCTCGTCGCGGTCGCGCTTACACTATTGTTGATTACATGAAAGGCGATATTGATGGACTACAAGCGATTATGAGCAATTCTGAATCAGTTACTCAATTAGGAAATAATGCTTATGGTAAACCAGCAGCAGCGTTAAATATTTTACGTGAAACCGTAATGGGGCGTGAATTATTTGATTATGCATTCAAAATGTATTCCCAACGTTGGATGTTTAAACATCCATCTCCTGCCGATTTCTTTAGAACAATGGAAGATGCTTCTGCTGTTGATTTAGACTGGTTCTGGAGAGGTTGGTTCTATTCAAACGACTTCGTTAATCAAGAGTTAAGTGAAGTTCGTTGGTTAAAAATGGACACTCAAAATCCAGATATTGAAAAACCAATTGCTAAGTCAGATTTTGAAAACCGTGAAAAAGACATCACAACTATTCGCAATATCGATCAAAAAATGGTGAAAAAATTTGTATCTGATGATGAAAAAGCAAGAGATTTCTACAATACAGATTACAAATACACCGTAAATCCTGCTGACAAAAAAGACTACGAACGCTACATGTCAAGTCTAGACGAGAGCGAAAAAGCATTATTAGCAAAAGGTTTGAACTATTATGAACTGACTATTAAAAACAAAGGTGAATTAGTGATGCCAGTCATTCTTGAGTTTACTTTCACTGATGGATCTAAAGTTGAAGAACGTATTCCCGTTGAAATTTGGAGAAAAAATGATAAAGAAATCACTAAAGTATTCTTCTTTGAAAAAGAAGTTTCTGGTGTAGTTTTAGATCCTTATTTCGAAGTAGCGGATGTTGATAGAAATGATAACTATTGGCCACAACGCTTAAACCCAAACCGTTTTGAAGTTTATAAACAACGAATGGGTGGTTTTGGCGGTGGGCAAAACCCAATGCAACGTGCAAACAGCAATTAAATCTAAATATTGATTTTATCACAAAAAAGGCAACCTATGGTTGCCTTTTTTGTTTTATAAGAACTTGAATTGCAATAATTAATACATATTAAATTAAGCTAAATCATCTATTATCAATACATTAGAAGAATATATTTAAGAATATCCTCTTTATGATATTTGAGTAAATCAGTTAACTTTAATTCACATTTAACACAGCTTTAAGTGTTTTATAACTCAAAGGTTTGCTAATAAAATCCTGAACGATTGAATATTTTTTTGCTCTATTTTGATCATTCTTGTCAACAGATGAGCTTAACATGTATACTTTAACTGCAACTTTTTTTTCTTCTAATTGCTGAAGAAATTCCCATCCATTCATATTTGGCATAAAAATATCTAAAAACAAAATATCTGGCTGCTCATTACAAACTTCCTCCAATGCATGTTGGGAATCTGAAAAAAATCTAGTATCCAAATTCACATCCTTGAATTTTTTGAACATCATTTCTAGAATACTTAGAAATGTTGAATCGTCATCGACAGCTGTAATTTTCATATAGTCTATTTGTATTGTCTACTTGAATTGGAAAATTCAGATATAAATGAATCCGAAGTTTGATGAATAATGTCCTGAACATATCGAACTTCTGAGTCAAGTCTTTCGGCTTCTTTTTTAATTGTGTTAAGCATTAATTCTCGTTCATCTATTTCTAAGTCTTGAAAACTTTCCATTAAAATTGAAACTGCTCCTAAAATATTTGCTAAAGGCGCTCTTACTTTATGAGAATTGAAAAATGCATATTGCAACAGTTTTTCTTTTTGCTCACTTATATCTTGCGTTCTTTTTTTTACAATTTCCTCAAGATTCATATTATTATTTGAAATGGTCTCATTTTTCTGATTGATTTCAAAATTTTGCGCCATTATTACTTGAATGGTTTGGCTGTATTGGTTTTTTAAATACAATACAACCCAAGTTGTGATTATATAAGTTATGGAAATCATTACTGTTTTACTTAAAACAGGCGCCATTCTATACTGCATTGATATGTAGTAAAAATCTTTATTTACAAATTCAACTGTGAATAAAATTGCAATCATAATTGCAAATAAAACTAAATATTTAGTTCTGTAACGCAATGACAATAATACAATTGAAATGATATGTACAACCAAAAAGTCTAATACAAGGCCAACTCCTAATCCCTTATTATTGTACCAAGCAATTACTAGCAGAAGATTTAAAACAGTTAAAAAAACAGGAATTTGATGTTCTACTTGTTCAGAATTCTTACTTAACTTCAAAAATATACTAGCAATTACTATTCCTATCAGTTCTAGTATCATATCGGAAATAGTGAAATCTAACAATATATCGTGTATAAAAAGTAAGGATGCAGCTACAATACAAACGATTAAGCTGTTTCTAAATAAATTGGTTTCTAATGAATTTTCCGAGATTTTATGCTGCATGGTCCGAGAATTTCAACTATAGTAATAAATTCTAAGTTTAATTAAGTCAATGATTAATGAAACCTAATTCAAAATTTATAAAAGCATTTTCACAGAAAAATTATTTTTTACTGATTTAGTTTTTAATCTAGTTCAGATTTTTTCAAATGAAACTAGATTTGGAACTAAGTGAGAATTACCAATATCCTTAAACAAATATTTAATCATTTTTAAATTTATTGGTACAAATTGCCTTAAATTTCCTAAGAATTTTGAGTCTTTTGGGGGAATTCTTCCTGTTATAGTCGATTACTTATTTCTAAGCATAATACAAAATTCTTACGGTTGCTTATAATGCTATTACTCAGAATTGGCTAATTTGTCTAAAAAACATTCCTCACTTTTTTAAATCTTTACCCAATCAAATCGTTGTTTTTTTTCTGCTTTAAAACAAACAATTGCATCTTCATCAAGTTTTAGTCAAATCATCTCGAAGAGTGACGATGCTCTTTTTCTTAACTTTTATGTTAAAAACTTGTACCCCATTCCATGAACCGTTAAAAAATGTTTGGGATGTTTGGGATCAGTCTCTAATTTTTGACGTAACCAAGCCATGTGAACATCAACCGTTCTTGTTGTTGGCATTGCATCGTAGCCCCAAACTTCGTCTAATAAACGCTCTCTGCTTATTATT